>Ga0207828_100095_pt1 | contig 113087 bp, 111 predicted proteins | sample TtaePargueraPR_11_FD_187276 | JGI IMG/M metagenome (GOLD analysis project Ga0207828, IMG submission 187276) | Aerobic enrichment media microbial communities from Bioluminiscent Bay, La Parguera, Puerto Rico - Tt and P2 (3) (SPAdes) | ecosystem: Environmental > Aquatic > Marine > Unclassified ... | reverse complement strand
AGACTCGGGATCGTTTTTACGGCCGCGCCGTGGAGAAGAGGACGAAGAAGCGTTGGATGTGGCGGTCATCGAGAGGGCCTTTATTATCATGATCGTCTTTGGTCTAGTATGCCATATATTGACTGAACGTACCATTTCGTACATTGTTGTTTTGGACACGGTGAAATGGCCATGTGCATCACCTTCATGGCTTTTCAAACCCCATGACAATGGCTCGATAAGAGGACAACAATAATGTCTCTACGCCCCATGCTCTCACTACCAACGACATCCATGAAACGCACGCTGACAGTGGCGATTGCGTCGGCAGCACTGCTGACGGCGGCGCATGCCTCGGCACAAACCCTGCGCTTTGCCCATGTGGACCCCGACGACTGGACGACCTCCAAAAAAGGGGCCGCCGGTCAGGTCTTCAAAAACCTCGTCGAAGCCGAAACCGACCTCACGGTCGAGCTCTATCCGGCGGGTGCGTTAGGTGGGGAAACCGAACTCATCGAAGGCGCGCAGGATGGCACCATTAGCATTGCGATGGTGTCCGGCGCCTATGCGAACTTCTGCCCGGCCGTCGCCGTCACGGACATTCCGTACACCTTCCCGTCAGCGCCCGTTGCCTGGGAAGTCATGGACGGTGAATTCGGTACGGCACTCGCCGAACACTGCCTAGAGCAAACCGGCCTGCGCACCCTGGCCTATGGCGAAACCGGCTTCCGTCATTTCACCAACTCCGTGCGCCCCATTCATACCCCCGAGGACATGCAGGGGCTGAAGTTCCGAGTACAAACCATCCCTCTCTACTTGGAAATGGTCAGCGCACTCGGTGGAGTGCCGCAGGGAATTGCCTGGGGTGAAGTACCGACGGCGCTGGCGACCGGCGTGGTCGATGGCCAAGAGAACCCCATCTCGGTGATCTACGGCAACAACTTCTACGAGTTCCAGGATTACCTGACCCTCGATCGCCATGTGTACGGTGTCGATCACATCCTGATCAACGATGAGATCTTCCAGTCGCTCTCTGAAGAAGAGCAAGCTGCCGTGAAGCGAGCGGCAGTGGTGGCAGGCACCACCGGGCGCGCCATCCAGCAGTTCAATTCCGCCGAGGGCATCACCAAGCTGCAGGCAGAAGGCATGGAGGTCACTCAGCCCACCGCCGAGCAAATGGACGCTTTCCGCGAAGCCGCTCAGCCACCGGTTCAAGCCTATCTGCGCAACGAACTGGGCGATGATGCCGAGTGGATCGACCGCCTCGCATCCGCCGTGGATGAGGCCTCCTCACGCTTCTAACCGCCGTTTAACGTACGTGCTTGCGAGTAGGCACCGCGCCTACTCGCCTCCTTGCGTGCCTGACCATCGATCGAAGGTGCCCTTATGCCTGCTCTTCTCCGCCGAATACATCGCGGCCTCATACTTTTCAATGGCAGCCTGGCGGGGCTTGCCATGATGCTGATCTTCCTGCTGGTCGCAGGTAATGCCTTTGCCCGCTACACCTACGGCGGCTCCATTAGCTGGGGAGAAGACACCGCCATTTACCTGATGATTTACGGCCTGATGTTCGGGATGTCCTGGGCCTATTTGCAAGACAAACACATCGGTTTCGATCTCATTCGCCGTTTACTGCCCGCGCACTGGGTGCGTTGGCAGGCGGCTGCGGTCGACGTCGTCGTGCTCGCCGTGGGTGTCGGCTTGATGGTATCGGCGGTCGAGTTCATCTCGGCGCGAGGCGGGCGCACGTCGTCGAGTACCGGCATGCCCATGTGGCTGTTTCAAGCGTCCATGTTGCTGGGCGGCGGGTTACTGAGCCTCTCGGCGCTCGTCATGGGCGCGCTGCGACTGAGCCAGCCAACCCATGAGGAGGCATCCTCATGATTTTCATACTGCTCATCGCCCTCGTGTTACTGGGCGTGCCGTTTGCCTTTGCGATTTTAGGTTCGCTCACGGTACTGATGAGTGCCGGCGATTTGCCCTACCATATCCGTATCGTCTCGCAGCAGTTTTTTGGTGGCATGGAGTCGTTTCCACTGCTGGCCATTCCGCTCTTCATTCTAGCGGGCGAGCTGATGAACGAAGCCGGTATCACCCACCGCATCATCAACCTTGCCAGCGCCATCGTGGGCCGCCTCAAGGCGGGGCTTGCCCACGTCAATATCTGGGCATCGGTGATTTTTGCCGGACTGTCCGGCTCCGCGATTGCGGATACGTCCGCGCTTGGCCGGGTGTTCATTCCCTCGATGGAAAAAGAGGGCTACCCCCGTGACTTTGCTGCCGCCCTCACCGCGGCGTCGTCCGTCATCGGCCCCATCATTCCACCGAGCATTCCGGTCATCATTTATGCGTTGACGGTCTCGGGCGTCTCAGTGCCGGGGCTCTTTTTGGCCGGCATCGTCCCTGGTGTCTTACTCGCCCTTGGGCTGTCGATTTACGTTTACTTCTTTGCAGGCGACCTAAGTACGGCAAAGGCACAGCCACCGTCACGGCGTCACGCCTTGCTGCATGGCCTGCTCCCCGCGCTCATGCCGGTGTTCGTCGTGGGCGCCATTCTCGCGGGCATGGTCACCCCCACCGAGGCCGCTGCGTTTGCCGTGGTGTACGCGCTGATTCTCGGCGTGGTGCTCTATCGCAACATCAAACTGATCGACCTACCCGCCATTTTTGCCCGCGCCATGCGCGACAGCGCGGTGATCATGGTCATCATGGGCGCCGTCGCCGCCGCCAACTGGGTATTAACCTTCGAGCGCGTGCCCAACATGCTGACGGAATGGGCCTTGATGAGCATCGATACCCAGTGGACCTTCTTCATTGCCGTCATTCTTCTGCTGTTGGTGGTCGGGCTATTTTTGGAAGGGATTGCCGCTATCTTGGTGCTCGTTCCCATTCTTCATCCGATTGCCATGGCGCTGGGCATCGACCCGCTGCACTTCGGCATCGTGGTGATCTTCAACCTGATGATGGGCCTGATCACACCCCCCATGGGGCTCTGCCTCTTCGTGGCGGACTCCGTGTCGGGCGTGGGCATGGGCCCCATTATCCGGCGCATCATGCCCATGCTCGCCGTCCAGTTCTTGGTGTTACTGCTCATTACCTTCGTACCGTCCTTGGTCACGTTCCTGCCGCGCTTGGCGGGCTACTGATCGCCACTCTTACAAGGAGCATGATGCCATGTACTCATCGATTGCTACCGTTTGCCTCAGCGGTTCGCTGGAGGAAAAAGTCGATGCGATTGCTCAGGCGGGTTTCGAGGGGCTCGAGCTGTTCGAAAACGACTTGACGGCCTTCGCGGGCACGCCTCGGGAAGCCGGCGAACTCATTCGCTCCCGCGGCTTGAAGCTGGTGACCCTGCAACCTTTTCGCGACTTCGAAGGCCTGCAGGGCCGCGCGCGGGAGCGCGCCTTCGATCGCGCCGAGCATAAGTTCGATCTAATGGAAGAGCTCGGCACCGATTTGCTGATGGCCTGCAGCACCGTCCACCCGGATGCCCTGCCAGGCATTAGCCGCGCGGCCGACGACTTTTTCGAGCTGGGCGAACGCGCCGCAAAACGGCAGTTACGCGTGGCTTATGAAGCCCTGGCCTGGGGTCGACACATCCACGACTACCGCGATAGCTGGGAAGTGGTACGCCGCGCGGCGCATCCGCACGTGGGCCTGGTGCTGGATACCTTCCATATCTTCTCGCGCCAGACGGAGCTAGGCACCCTGGGCCGCATTCCCGGTGACCGTATCTTTTTGGTCCAGACCGCCGATGCGCCGCGCCTGTCGATGGATCACCTGTCGTGGAGCCGACACTACCGCTGCTTCCCGGGACAGGGCGAGCTACAAATGGATCGATTCATGGCCATGCTGGACGAGACGCGCTACGACGGCCCGCTCTCCCATGAGATCTTTAACGATGTGTTCCGCATGGGCCACAGCGACCAAACCGCGCGCGATGGGCTGCGCTCCTACCACTTGCTGCGCAGTATGCAGGGCGATAGCGGCATTCCCGCACCGCAGCCCATCGAGTCCGTCGCCTTTCTCGAAATCGCCGTCGAGCCCGAGGACTTGACGCCGCTGCGCGAGCTGCTGAGCGCCCTGGGCATGGCCTGCGTCGGTCGACACCACACGCTGGACGCCGAGCGCTGGGCGGCGGGCGACGTCAACCTGGTGCTGAATACCGAGTCGAGCTTTACCGGGCGCGTACCGGGCCGTGACGCTACGGCCGTCACGGCGATTGGCCTTCGCGTGGGTAACGCTTATGAAGCGTTCAAGCGGGCCGATAAACTCGGTTACGAGATCGTCGAGCCTGAAGACGTAGGCGCGAGTCACCGCATGAGCGCGCTGCGCAACGTCGATGGCAGCCTCTCGTATATCATCGACGACTCGCAGCTGAGCCGTACATGGGATCGCGAGTTTCCCCTAGAGCGCCAGCCGGTGCCCCAAGGATCGCTGGTGGATATCGACCATATCAGCGTGGCGCTCTCCTACCATGACTACCTGTCGCTGATGCTGCAGTACCGCGCCATCTTCCAACTAGAGGTGACTCCCTCGTTCGACGTCACCGACCCGCGCGGTTTGATTCAAAGCCAAGTACTGCAAAACGGCAATGGTCGTTTTCGTTTAGCGCTCAATGCCAGCGCCTCACCAGACACGGCCAGTAACCGCTTCGTTCGCCAGTACGGCGGGTCGGGCGTTCACCATATCGCTCTAAGCACCACGTCCCTGCGTGATGCCAGTGCTGCGTTACATAAGGCAAACACCCCCGTGCTGCCGATACCCAGCAACTACTATCGCGACCTGGCGGCGCGCTTCGACCTACCGGCGCAAACCCATGCCTGGATGCAGGAGCACCACATCCTGTTCGACCAGGACGCTCACGGCGACTTCCATCAGCTCTATACGCAACCCAACCACAAAGCCTTTTTCATCGAATTAGTGCAGCGAGAAGGCTACCAGGGGCTCGGCGCGCCGAATGCCTTCGTGCGGGTCACGGCACAGCAACGCCTGGAAGCAGCTCGCATAGCCTCAGATATCAATAGCGACACGGGAGAGCGCCCCGCATGATCACGTTAGGACTCGTCGGCGAAGGTATCGCCAAATCACAATCTCCCGACCTTCACGAACGCCTAGGCGCATCGCTGGGTCTAGCCGTCCGCTACGACTTGGTCGACAGCCTGGGGATCGCGGATTTCGACTTTGCCAGCGCCATTCAACGGCTGCGCGCAGAAGGATACCGGGGCACCAACGTCACCTTTCCCTTCAAAGAGACAGCCGCCAAATTAGCGGACATCTGTGGAGCCGGTGTGCAGCGTGTCGGCACCGCCAATACGCTCTTGTTCGATGAACAGGGATTGCGTGCCGAAAACACCGACTATACCGGGTTCATCAGCGCCTACCGCCACTCGTTTGGCAACCAGCCGGCGGGCGATGTCTTGTTGATCGGTGCCGGTGGCGTGGGACGCGCCGTCGCGTGCGCGCTCGGCGAACTGTCGGCCCGCTGCATCCATATTTTGGAGCGCGACGCGCAGCGTGGCGACACCCTATGCCAGGATCTGAATGCCATGGGCATTGCCGCCACGTGCGTGTCAGCCGAACAGGCCACGCGCGAGCTGCCCACCTGGCAAGGGGTCGTGAACTGCACCCCCATTGGCCACATCAACCATCCCGGCTGCCCCATCGACACCGCAGGCCTGGGTGCCCAGCACTGGGTATTCGATGCGGTATACATTCCGGCCCATACCGAGCTCTTGAAGGCGGCGCACGAGGCCCACGCCAACACGCTCTCCGGCGTCGACCTGTTCGTCTTTCAGGGAGTGGATGCGTTTCGGTTTTTTACTCAGGGGCAGCTCGACCCAGAGCAGATCACACCGCATGTGATCCCCCTGCGCACTCACTACGTCGAGCAACTCGTTGCACAAAAACCCCAGCGCGCTTCATGACACCCCCATAAATTAGCGTACAATAATTCGCTCATCGAACGTTCATTGCGCGCCGCACCGGGGAGCCGACCATGCTCGATATTCTAGCCATTACCACGCCCATTTTTTTGCTCATGGGTATTGGCTATGTGGCGCGCTGGGGCGGGATCATTCACCGCGAACAGCTGCAAGGCGTGGGCGTTTTCGTGTTGTACTGCGCCTTGCCCGCCCTGGTGATTCGCGCGCTGACCCAGCAGCCGCTGAGCGACATTTTTCAGCCGAGCTACCTGCTGGCGTATGGTTTGGGATCGCTCTTCGTGCTGTGCGCGGGCTTGGTCCTCTGCTGGAAACTACAGCGCCAACCGCTGAACGCGAGCGCCATGCAGGCACTCGGCATGACCGCCTCCAATAGCGGATTCGTCGGCTACCCGGTCGCCGCCATGGTCATCGGCTCACCGGCAGCGGTGCTCTTAGCGCTCAATATGCTGGTGGAAAACCTGCTGATCATTCCCGCCGCGCTCATTCTTGCCGAAATGGGCAACCAGCAGGGCTCGAACGTGTGGCAGACCCTGCGACAAACGGCACGGAATCTGGCGAAAAATCCTTTGCTGATCGGCTTGACCGTCGGGGTCGTCATCGCAGGCACGGGTATCGACATGCCTCTCCCCATCGAGAAAGCGATCCACATGCTGGCCGAAGCCGCCGGGCCCGCCGCCCTCTTCGTGATTGGCGGCTCGCTATTTGGTCTGCGTGCACAAGGTATGATGAGGGACGTGGGCCAAATCGTGGTGGGCAAGCTACTGCTTCACCCGCTGGCCATTTTGGTCGCGTGTCTCCTGGTACCGAGTATCGAGCCCGTCTACATGGCAGGCGCGCTGCTCTTTGCCGCGGCACCGATGATTAGCATCTATCCTCTATTGGGCCAGCGTTACCACCTGGGAGACGTGAGCGCTGCCGCCATGCTCGTCGCGACGGTCGCCTCCTTTTTTACGCTTAGCCTGCTGATTTGGCTCATGACACTGAGTGATTTAGTCGCCTTTTGAGCCTCTTGCCATATCGCACACGAGGAAGCATGAATGAGTCACGAACGTTCCCAACAAGACGTTGCCGTCGTCACGGGTGGAGCACGTAATATCGGCCAAGCCATTGCCCTGCGCCTTCAGCAGGATGGCTATCGCGTCATCGTATTGGATATCGTCGAGCCGGAAGCGGAATCGCTACAGACAGACGCTTACCAGATCGACCTTGCCGACGCCGAAACGACCCGCCACCTCATGACGGATATCGCCAAGCGCTATCCCGTCACTCGGCTGATCAACAATGTCGGCATCGTGGCGCCCGCCCTGCTAGAGGAGGCGACCCTCGAGGATTTCGATACGCTGATGCAGCTGAACGTCCGCTCGGCGCTGATCTGCACCCAAGCGGTGCTGCCCGCCATGAAGGCGCAAGGTAGCGGACGCATCGTCGTGAACGCCAGCCGCGTGGTGCTCGGCAAAGAAGCGCGCTCCATTTACAGCGCCACCAAGGGGGCGCTGCAATCCATGGCCCGCACCTGGGCGCTGGAGCTGGCCGAGCACGGCATCACCGTCAACTGCGTTGCGCCAGGCCCCATTGCGACCAGTGCCTTTTGGCAAAACAATCCGCCCGACTCTGAGCGTGCGCGACGCATCATCGACAACATTCCGCTACGGCGCATGGGCCAGCCGGAAGACGTGGCCCAGGCAGTCAGCTTCTTTTGCGACGAGCGCAGCGGCTTCATCACCGGCCAGACGCTCTATGTGTGTGGCGGCGTCACGGTCGGGTAACCGCTGCCGCCCAGTGTAGCGGTGACGCCACTGGCCTCGTTTCACGATGGGTCGGTGGCAGCTCGTGCGGCGCGGCGTGCGGACAGGAAACGGTAAAGCGCCAGACCAATCGACCCTACCGTCAGGGCAATGAAGGCCCAGGTAATCGGCCCGCGCACGAAGATGGACAAGTCGTTGTGGCCGATCAGCAGCGAGCGGCGCAGGTTGTCTTCGAACATCGGGCCGAGAATGAAGCCGATCAAAAAGGGCGCTGCGGGTATCGCCGCTCGATTGAAGACATACCCCAACACCCCGAACGCCAGCATGAGCCATACGTCGAAGGTGTCGTTGTTCACGGCATACGCTCCGTAAACGCAGAACATCAAGACGATGGGAAAGAGGATCGACTTGGGAATGTCGGCAATGAGCGAAAAGTACTTGATGGCGACGTTGCCCACCACCAGCAGAACCACCGAGCTGAACATGATGCCCATGAAGAGCGCGTAGATCAGCGATAGATTCTCTTGGAACATGAGCGGGCCGGGTGTCAGGCCGTGAACCATGAAGGCGCCCAAAATGATGGCCGTGATCACGTCGCCGGGGATACCGAGCGATAGCAGAGGAATCATCGTGGCACCGGCGACGCCATTGTTACCGGCCTCGGCCGCCGCGACGCCTTCCACTTCGCCCTTACCGAAATTCGCCTTGCGAGGGGAGCGTCGGCGGGCATCGCTATAAGAAATGAACGCCGCCGCCGTGGCGCCCGTACCGGGAATGGCGCCAATGATCACGCCGATCAAACTCCCCCGCACGATGGTCGTCATGCAGCGTTTCAATTCAGCAAAGGCCAAACCCGCCCCGCTCGCTTTCGCTTTGATATGCGGTAGCGCTTTTCTGCGGTAGAACTCGATGATTTCTGGAATGGCAAATAGGCCGATCAGCAGCGGAATGAACGAGATGCTGTCCATCAGATTGTAATTGCCAAAGGTAAACCGCTGGGAGCCGAAGACGTCGTCCAGCCCTACCAGCGAGAGCAGAATACCCAGCAGTGCCGCCATCAATCCCTTGATCATCGAGCCGCTGGCCAACGAGATGATGATGGTGAGCGAAAAACAGATGAGCCAGAAGAATTCCGGCGCGCCAAAATTCAAGGCGATTTTCGCCAAGTAGGCGGCAAAAAAGATCAGCGCAATGTTCGAGATGAAATCGGCAATGACCGAGGAGTAGAGCGCCGTTTTCAGTGCCTTCTTGGCATGCCCCTGTTGTGCCATGGGGTAGCCGTCCAGCAAGGTACAAGCGGAGGCGGGAGAGCCGGGCGTTCGGATCAAAATCGCCGTAATCGAGCCGCCGTACATGCCCCCTTTATAGATGCCCACGAGCAGTAAAATCGCCGCCACCGGCTGCATGGAGAAGGTGAACGGCAGCGCGAGCGCGACCGCCATGGTGGCGGTCAACCCAGGAATCGACCCCACCACTACGCCGATCACGACCCCCAGTGCAATGGCGACGAAGTTGTCCAAACTAAAGAACAGCGCGACGACTTCCGAAAAATTTTCCATAGCTCACCCGAAACGTTGACAGCCCATCAGAAACCGATCGGCGATAGTGGAAGCGGTACATTCATCACGTTGACGAAGAGAAGTGTCACAGCGATAGGAAAGACAAAGGCCAAGCCATAGGCCCACCAGGTACGCACGGGATGCGCCACGAACAGGATGAGTGTCGCCAGGATACCGGTGAATACCGCCCCCATCGCTTCGAACAGCGCGACATAGGTCAATAGCGCCGCCACCATCAGTACGAAGCGCCGCGTTGGACCTTTCTCGATCTGTCGTTCGTCGTCTTCGTGACGTCTGTCGAGCAGAAACCCTTGCAGAATCAGCAGAACCGAAAACAGCACGATCAGCCAGCCCACGATCCCCGGTAGCCAGCGCGGTGACATCATGGGGTTTTGTAGAATCGGCGGTTCACTGATGTAGTTCGGCACCAGATAGAACACCAGCGCCAATGAGAAGCACAGCAGGATGCCACCCGCTATCACATCATTGACGTCTTTTATCCTTCGCTTAGCATCTGAGCGTGTCATGACGGCATTCCCCAGGGAAACAAGAAAGGCGAGAACGCAGGTTCTCGCCCCAGTGCACAACGTGAAGTGGTGTGACTTACTGGCTAATACCCGCCTGCTCGGCAACGTTTTCCCAGCGCTCTACTTCCGCAACGATGAACTGCTTGAACTCCTCGCCGGATACCTGACCCGGTTCAGCGCCTAGCTGTTCGACGAAGTCTAAAAACTCTTCACGTTCCATGACCTTGCTCAGGGCCTCTTGCATGACGCTCTGCGCTTCTTCGGGGAAGGAGTTGTGCGCAATCAAGCCAAACCACGCCGTGGTGATGAACTGATCGAGGTTATACTCACCAATTTCAGACAGCGTGGGCACATCCGGCAAGAATTCAGAGCGCTCGGCGGAGGTGACGGCCAGTGCGCGCAAATCACCCGAGCGGATATGCGAGAGCACGGTGGGCATGTTCTCGAACGAGACATCCACGTCCCCCCCCAGCAGCGCAGGCAGCGCGGCGCCACTTCCCGCAAACGGTACGGCCGTCATGTTGGTCTCGGTCAGCGTTTTGAACAGCTCGCCAGACATATGAATGGAGCTGCCCACGCCGCTGTGGCTAAACGTCATGTTCTGTTCTTTGGCGGCTTCCACGAACTCGATGACGCTTTCATAGGGACTGTCGGCGGGCACCACCATGACGTTGGGAATGTCGATCATGTTTTGCAGGAAAACGAAGTCGTTCACCGGGTCATAGCTCAGGTCGGGATAAATGGCCGCCCCAATCGTATGGCCTGGAGACGCCATGAGAATGGTGTGATCGGCGTCCCGGCCGCCGCGAGCAAGACGCCCAGTCCCTACCGTCGACCCCGCACCCGGGCGGTTTTCGACGACGACATTCGCATCGAGCTCTTGTTGCAGAAGGTCAGCGACGCGCCGAGAAAGCACGTCCGTGGTGCCGCCCGGCGCGTAGGGGACCACCAGGCGGATGTCATCGGTGGGCCACTCGTTGGCCGTGGCAGACGATACCGTCAAGCCCAAGGTGAGTGTGCTACCGACGGCAGCGAGACAGGCAGTGCGGAGGAGCTTGTTCATTATTATCATCCTGTGCATTAATTATTGTTCGTATCACGTACATATATTCGCAGTATATGCCTTGAGATTACGTCGTTGCTAAGCGTTTAAAAAACACAACTTTAGTCGCATTTCGCCCACCGCGATCACGCAATGCCAATAGTTCGCATAACGAACTTTTTTGCGTTACCCTGCTCGGACGCTTTTGCACACAGTGGATATCGAACATGCAAGAAGAGATGCTTAGTACGGAGAGCCGCGACTTCGTCACTGCCCTAGCCAGCGGTTTGGAGGTCATACAAGCATTCGACGCTGAACACCCGCGCATGACGTTGAGCGAAGTCGCCTCGCGCACCGGCATGAATAGGGCCAAAGCGCGACGCTTTTTGCTGACGCTGCATGCCTTGGGCTACGTACGCAAGGAGCAGCGCTACTTCGAGCTAGCGCCCCGCGTGCTCCAGCTAGGCTATGCGTTTTTGTCCGCCAATAATTACCAAGGCGTCATTCAGCAATACTTGGAAGAAATCACCGCCGAGACCGGCGAGTCGTCCTCGCTGGGCGTGCTAGACGGTCACGACGTGACCTATGTCGCGCGCTCGGCTGCCAAACACCGCCTCATGGCCATCACCCTATCGGTAGGCACACGGCTGCCCGCCGCGTACACCTCCATGGGGCGCATACTGCTGGCTCAACTCAGCGATGAAGCACTCGATCGCTTTTTGGCGACGATTACGCTCGAGCCCTTCACCGATAAAACCGTAACCGATGTCAACGAACTGCGCCACCGCATCGTCGAGGCACGCCAGCAAGGGTATGCCATTTCGGATCAGGAGTTGGATTCGGGCCTACGCTCCATCGCGGTACCGGTGTACGACGCTAAAAAGCACTTGATGGGGGCCATCAACATCAGCACCAACGCGGCTCGAGTCGACCTCGACACGTTGGTGAACGTTTACTTACCGGTGATACGGAGCAAAGTCGCCCACATACGTGCGACCATCAACTAGCCATCACCGCCTCGAGCGCCGCTTTATAGCCCTGCACGCCAAGCCCCGCAATCACGCCATCGGCGCGTAGCGAGACGTAGGAGTGGTGACGAAACGACTCGCGCTTATGCACGTTGGAGAGATGCACTTCGATGACGCGGCCATCGAAGGCGTTCAATGCATCGAGAATCGCCACCGAGGTATGCGTATAGGCCGCCGGATTGATGATGATGGCCCGGGTGCCGTCCACCCTCGCCGCGTGGATGGCATCGATGAGCGCTCCTTCGTGGTTACTCTGCAGGCACGTGATCTCCCAGCCGCCCATCACCGCTTTTTCGCGCAGCAGGTTATTCACGTCGTCTAGGGTGTCGAAGCCATAAATCTCTGGCTGACGTGTGCCCAGTAGATTGAGATTAGGCCCATGTAACACCAATACTTTGTCCTGCTGCATCGTGCCCTCCTAAGGTGATGTGATCGAATCATGGCAAACGTTGGTCGCCACGTTCTAACACCTTCCTTTGAGCACTGCCAGCGCCGCGTCCAGCGATGCCTGCTCGCGGCTTGCGTAGAGCGCAATTTCATCGATCACATCGGCCCCTAGGTCGTGCTCGAACTGCGCTTGGTTGGCCTGACTGGCGTATTCGTCGCGCTCCTCGCCGCCCAGATTGGACTGGAAGATACCCGCCGCGCTGACCGGCAGGAAATCTTCGTAGATCATGGGTTGGCAGAACAACGCTCCCTGATCGACGAGTGCTTCCAAGGTCTCCGCATCGATGTGTTCAGGCAGCGATACCTTAGCGTCAGGAGCGGCGTAGTAGTGGAAGAAGGCGAGCCCTTCACGACGCAGCGTATCGAGATCATCGGGGAACGCTTGAAACACCTCGGCCAGCTGCGCTTGGTGGGTGCCGTTATCCTGGGCAGCGGGTAACTGCCGCGACTGGGCCAAGAGCTGGTCGTAGAGCGCTCGTCCTTTCTGCGTCAAGGCAACGCCGCGCTGCTCGATTTCACCGAAGCGGGCGGTGTGATGACCGGCCACGCTATCGGCAAAGGTAATCGTCTCTTCCAACGCTTTGAAGCTGGTTTGGCGAAGCAGAATCGGGCAACGTCGACGGGACGGGCCTTCGATCACCGCCTTGGGGTCGATGCCGACACTCGGCATCTGCTGCTGTACCGCATCGATATCCAAGGTGCGCGGCGTCAGGTGATTGATATGCGGGCCGTGAAAACTCACCACATCGGCAATCAACCGATGCTCTTGATGCAAACGGTCGTAGGTGGCGCGGTCAACGGTGGCATCGTGGTGCCAGCGGAACGTATCGAGCGCGGCCTGCACGAACGCCTGGGCATCGGCAGCGTTCAAGCCCCCTTGCGCTTCGCAGCGGGCAATCAGCGCTTGCGCCTCGGGGGGTGACGATTTCACGGTGGGAGAGAATTTCCCGCGCCTGCTCGCGAAGCGCTGCGTTTTCGATGAGCTCTAGCCGCAGCAGCGAGGTAAAGACACGAAAGGGATTACGCCTCAACGCGTCGTCGTCCACCGGACGAAAGGCCGTGGAGTGCACCGGCACACCGGCAGCCGCCAAGTCGTAGTAACCCACCGGATACATGCCCATGACCGCAAACATGCGCCGCAGCAGCGCCAGCTCTTCGGGCAGGCCGACCCGGATCGCTCCATGGCGCTCGACGCTCAGGCGCGCCAGCTCGTCTGAGGTTTCGAGCGAGCGGGCGAGGTCGGCATCGTTGGCCAGCACGTCACGATTCACACACTCCACTAGCGAGAGCAGCGTGCCGTATTGCGGTACTTCCTGTTGATACATCGCCGACATCGCTTTGGAGAAGTGATCGCGAATATCGTCGGCGCTTACATAAGCAGCATCCATGGGGCGTTCCTGTCGATTGTCTTTGAGCGTTGTAATGATCGCCATAGTAGCGCTGTAGCGACGGGGAGAGTTTCATAAATGTGGCCGTTATCTTCATTAACACGCCTTGCGCCACCGCCACAGCGGGCGATGTTAAGGTTACACTAACTTTTTTATACGTTACTTTGGCTACTGTCGACAAAGGCTACCGTTGCGATGACCGCCCCATGCTCGCCCCTACCGCTCTATCTTGGCTTGCCCATGTGGGCCAATCAAGATTGGCAGGGTGGCCTCTACCCGCGCCAGGCCAAAACCGACCTGCTGAGCGACTACGCAGCAGTGTTTTCCAGCGTCGAGGGCAATACGACGTTTTACAGCGGTGCGCCCAAATCCGACACCATCGCTGCTTGGGCCCGCCAAGCCCCAGCGCACTTTCGCTTCTGCTTCAAACTGCCCGCGAGCGTGACGCATGACCAGCGCCTCGGCAGTTTGACCGCTGCTTGGAAGTTCATCGACGCACTGACCCCGCTTCATGACCGGCTAGGTCCGACCATGGTGCAGCTACCGCGCGATTTTGGCCCTTCAGAGCTGCCTAAGCTGGAAGCGCTGCTTGCCCACTGGCCAGTGCATCTGCCCTGCGCCGTGGAGGTGCGCCACCCTGTTTTTTTCCACAAGGGTGAGGAGGAGAAAGCCTTCAACCAATTGTTGATAACTTATGGCGCCAACCGTGTGATGCTTGATGTGCGCCCCGTGTTCTCGACCCCTGCCAATGGCCATGCAGGTCTCGCTCACGCCCAACAGGAAAAGCCGAAACTCCCGCTACACGTGCTCTCCACGGCAGATCGACCGATCATTCGCTTCATTGGCCATATTGACAAAGCCATCAATACTCGCTACTTCGAGCCGTGGATAGATCGTCTCTCCCTGTGGATAAATCAGGGGAAAACCCCTTTCTTATTTGTGCATACAGCGGATAACCGAGCGTCGCCAGAGATGGCTCGCCATCTTTACCACACCCTCCAACGGCGCATTTCACTACCGCCACTCGCCCTCTTCGCTGACGAAAAGCAGAGCCAGCTATTCTAAGGCCTCTTTTTAGACGAGCTGACTGGCAAGCCCCCCTATGATCGGATAAATTGCGCGTTCTTTCGGAAAAGCACGCTGGCAATCTCTCTATTTCCGAAAATCGGTGCAGTGCGCCGACAACGACTCATTACAATCGAACTTCACATAGGTGATTTATGGCAAAACTTGCACATGCACAGTGGTCGTCACGCATGGGCTTCGTGCTGGCGGCTGCGGGTTCCGCCGTTGGCCTGGGCAACATCTGGCGCTTTTCTTACATGGTGGGCGACAGCGGCGGTGCGGCGTTCGTACTGGTGTACTTGGCATGCGTCGCGCTGGTCGGCCTGCCCATTTTGGTCGCCGAATGGATGATTGGCCGTCGCGGCCAGAAAAATCCCATCAACACCATGTCTGATTTGGCCGCTAGCCACGGCAAGACGCGCGCTTGGGCAACGATCGGGGTGAGCGGCGTGCTCGCCGCCTTCTTGATCTTGTCGTTTTATAGCGTGATCGGCGGCTGGTCGTTGAACTACACCCTGAGCTCGGTGATTGGCACCTTCAACGACCAAGATGCGGACAGCATTGGTGCGCTGTTCAGCGGCATGCTGGGCAGCCCGACGACACTGCTGCTGTGGCACACCGCCTTCATGGTGCTGGTGATCGGCATCGTGGCCCGCGGCGTCACCAAAGGCCTGGAAAGCGCGGCCCGCACCATGATGCCTGCGCTGGTGGTACTGATGCTGATCCTGGTCGGCTACGGCATGACCAGCGGCTACTTCGGTGAAGCGCTGAGCTTCATGTTCAGCCCGGACTGGTCAGCGCTGAATGGCGGCGTGGTGCTGGCGGCCATGGGCCAAGCGTTCTTCACCCTCTCGCTGGGCATGGGCATCATGATGGCCTACGGCTCTTACCTGGGCGAAGACGTCAACCTGATCAGCACCGCGCGCACCGTGATCATACTGGATACCGCCATTGCCCTGCTGGCCGGCTTGGCGATCTTCCCGATCGTGTTTGCCAACGGCTTGAGCGCAGGCGAAGGCCCCGGCCTGATCTTCGTGACGCTACCGCTGGCGTTCGGCAACATGACCGGCGGTACGATTCTGGGCCTGATGTTCTTCCTGCTGCTTACGTTTGCAGCGCTGACCTCTGCCATCTCGCTGCTGGAGCCGGTGGTGGAAACCCTGGAAGAGCGTACCTCGATGTCGCGATTGGTAGCGACGTTTGCGAGCGGTATTGCGGTGTGGGCGCTAGGCGTTGCCGCCCTGCTCTCGTTCAACGTATGGGCGGAGGTGCTGTTCTTTGGCTTGAATATCTTCGACCTGCTCGACACCTTCACCAGCAAGATTCTCCTGCCGCTGACCGGCCTGGGCGCGATCCTGTTCGCCGCCTGGTGTTTAGAGCGCAAGAGTGTCGAGACTGAGCTTGGGTTGTCAGCCGCTGGTGTGGGCGTGTGGAACATACTCGCACGCTTCGTCGCGCCCGCAGGTGTCATCGCCGTGTTCGTGGCCGGCTTGATCTAAGCCGTCACGGCCCCGCTAAGCTGGCGGGGCCGTATCATCACACGCTGTTTTAGTGCAATTCGCTCTCTTGCGGTTCGTCATCGTCCGGCAAGGGAGCGATATCCCGCGACAATTTCTGGAACTCCCGATGCAGCTCGATCCCTCTGCGTGCTCTTAGGCTACGCTGGGCGGCGCTGCGCCGACGTTGGGCATGCTCATCGACCTCCATACTCATGAATATGTCGAGCAATTCGCTTTTTACCGAGGTCATTCGTTCGACGTTTCTCATGATCGACGCTCCTCCAGGTGAAGTTGCCTACGTCCACCTGCATCCGTGACCACTGATTTTTTGAATGATGCAGTGCGGCACGTCACTTCTTACTATAACCTACTTGACAAAATGATGACGAATCTTGAAGAAATGGGTTAACGCCCTTTTAACGGCAGCCCCGGTGGATGATTACCGCTACCCTCTTCCCGTCACTCAGGCATACTGTGGCCACCTAGGCCTCATAAGCACGATCAAGAATTTAAGGAGCTGAACGTGAGCCGCGCCCTGTTCGATGAAATGAGACGCCGCATGGAGCATTTCCGTCGCTCCGAGCAAAAGGTAGCGCGGTTCGTGCTGCGTAATCCCGATGAAGTGATCCATATGCGGATCGTGGACCTGGCCACCGAGGCGAAGGTGAGCGAGCCCACCGTGGTGCGCTTCTGTCGCGCCCTTGGCTGCAACGGGTTTCAGGATTTCAAGCTCCAGCTCGCTCAGATGCTGGCCAGCGGCAGCCAGTTTGCCCAGTTCTCCATGAACGATAGCGACTCGGTGGCGGAGTTTTCCCACAGCATTTTCGACTCCACCGTGGGCACGCTGCTGTCGGTACGCGACCGGCTCGACAACGAATCGCTGGGGCGGGCCGTGAACGCGCTGGCCATGGCCAATCGAGTGGAGTTTTACGGCTTTGGTGCCTCCGGTGCCGTCGCCTTCGATGCCCAGCACAAGTTCTTCCGCCTGCAGATCTCGACCTCTGCCTACGCCGACCCGCACATGCAGAACATGTCGGCGGTGACGCTGCAAGAGGGCGATGTGGTGGTGGCGATTTCGCAAACCGGGCGCACCAAGGCGCTGGTGGCCAGCGTACGTTTGGCCCGCGAAGCGGGGGCCACGGTGATTGGCCTGTGCCCCAGCGAGTCTCCGCTGGCCCACGAAGTGAGTCTGCCGCTGTTCATCGATGTGCACGAAGATACCGAGATTTACACGCCGCTCAGCTCGCGCATCGCGCACTTGGTGCTGATCGACGTGCTGGCCGTCGGTGTCGCCAAAACCCGCGGCCCCAAGCTTGCCGAACAGCTCAAAGCGGTGAAAAAGAGCCTGACCACGCTGCGTTACCCAGACGATCAATAAACGCAGCCCAACGCGACGTACGCTGTATACCCAGCCAGTGGGCGGGCTGTGCTAAACTGGCCGCCCATTTTTCGAACCGGCAGCGGCTTATATGGACGACGTCACGGCGATACTCGATCAGCTCAACCCCGCCCAGCGAGAGGCCGTCAGTGCCCCCCAGGGCAACCTACTGGTACTGGCGGGCGCGGGCTCCGGTAAAACCCGCGTGCTGGTTCACCGCATTGCCTGGCTGATGCAGGCCGAGGGGCTGTCGCCTTACGCGCTGCTGGCGGTGACGTTTACCAATAAAGCGGCGCGCGAAATGCGCACGCGCCTGGAAGCGCTGCTGGGCATCTCCATGCGCCACGTGTGGGTCGGCACCTTCCACTCCATTGCCCACCGGCTGCTGCGCACCCATTGGCAAGACGCCCGCCTGCCGCAACACTTCCAAATCATCGACGCCGACGACCAGCTCCGCCTGATCAAACGGCTGCTCAAAGACTACTCGATCGACGACGAGCGCTTCCCGCCCCGCCAAGTGCAGGGGTTCATTGCGGGCTGCAAAGAGGAAGGGCTGCGGCCACACCAAGTCAACGTCAACGGTGATGGCTATTTGGCACAGATGGTCGAGCTCTACGAGCGCTATCAGTTCACCTGCGAACGCGGGGGGCTGGTGGATTTCGGCGAGCTGCTGCTGCGCAGCCTGGAGCTTTTGCGCGACAACCCGCTGCTGCTGAACCACTATCGCGAGCGTTTCGGCCATGTGCTGGTGGACGAGTTCCAAGACACCAACACCCTACAGTACGCGTGGCTGAAACTGCTGACCGGCCAGCAAACGCCGATGACGGCGGTGGGCGATGATGACCAGTCGATTTACGGCTGGCGGGGCGCCAAAGTGGAAAACATTCGCCGCTTCGAAGAGGAGTTTCCCGATACCCACACGGTGCGTCTGGAGCAGAACTATCGTTCGACCAGCGCGATTTTGGACGCTGCCAACGCGCTGATCAGCCATAACAACGAGCGGTTGGGCAAAAACCTCTGGACCGATGGTATCGAGGGCGGACCGATCTCGGTGTATGCCGGGTTCAACGACCTGGAAGAAGCCCGCTACATCGTCGACACCATCAAAGAGAAAATCGAGGAGGGCTTCAACCGTCGTGATGTGGCCATTCTATACCGCTCCAACGCCCAGTCACGGCTGCTGGAAGAGACGCTGATTCGCCAAGGGATGCCCTACCGCATCTACGGCGGCCACCGCTTTTACGAGCGGCTGGAGATCAAGAACGCCCTGGCCTACCTGCGCCTGCTGCTCAATCGTGACGACGATGCCTCCCTCGAACGCGTCATCAACGTCCCCACCCGAGGCATCGGCACTCGCACGGTGGAAATCGTTCGCCACCGCGCCCGCGAGCAGAGTGTCTCGCTCTGGCAGGCGCTCCACGACGCGATTCAGGATGGCACCTTGAAAGGCCGCGCGGGCAACGCCGTTCAAGCCTTCGCCAACCTGATCGAGCAGCTCGATAACGACGCCGCCGGGCTACCGCTACATGAAATCATCGATCATGTCACTGCCCATACCGGGTTGATCGAACACCATCAAAGTGAGCGTGGTGAAAAGGGCCAGGCCCGTGTCGAAAACTTGGAAGAGCTGGTCACCGCCGCCCGCGCCTTCACCCATGGCGACGCCTTCGAAACCCCGGAAGCGGGCGAAGGCATGGCAGCACTGGAAGCCTTCTTATCAGAAGCCGCACTCAACGCGGGCGACCACGAAGCCGAAGAGTTCGAGGACAGCGTGCAACTGATGACGCTGCATTCGGCCAAGGGCCTGGAGTTTCCCGTGGTGTTCATCGCGGGCGTGGAAGAGGGGCTGTTTCCCCACAAGATGTCCGTGGAAGAGCCTGGGCGGCTCGAAGAGGAGCGTAGGCTTTGCTACGTGGGCGTCACACGCGCCATGCAGAAGCTCTACCTCACCCACGCGGAAACCCGCCGACTGCACGGTAAAGAAGTGTTTCCACGCCCGTCGCGCTTCTTGCGTGAGCTGCCGCCTCATTTGCTGGAGGAGGTCCGCCTGCGAGGCCATGTATCTCGCCCGGTGACCGCCTCGCGGCAAAGTTTTGCCCAAACCAATATCGAGAGCGACGGCGAGCTCCCTGCGCTGCACGTCGGCCAGCGAGTCGAGCACCCGGTCTTCGGCGAGGGCATCATTCTCAACGCCGAGGGAGAAGGCGCCCGTGCGCGGGTGCAGGTGAGCTTCGATGGCGAAGGCGTGAAGTGGCTCGTGCTCGGTTTTGCCAAACTGACACCGCTTTGAACGTAGCGCCGTTTTCACCTCGTAAAAGGGCAAGTGAAGACAGGGACTTGCCCTATAAAAGCGGCTTAGCGCATACTGGCAGGCGGACACTGCGCTCACTGCGCTTATAAAAAAACAGCCTATAATTTCGGAGTCATGCCCGCCATGCAACGCCGCCAATTTTTGAAAACCGCCGGCCTAGGCGCCGCCGGTGTCGCTGCTGCCCCCTTTGTTTCTACCGCCAGCGCTAACGAAACCTACACGTGGGATATGGTCACCTCCTGGCCGAAGAACTTCCCTGCCCTCGGTACTGGCGCCAACGACTTTGCCCGCCGAGTGGAGCAGCTCTCGAACGGCCGTATGCGCATTCGCGTTCATGGTGCAGGCGAGCTCGTGCCAGCACTGGAAGTATTTGACGCCGTCGCCGCAGGCACCGCCGAAATGGGCCACTCCGCCTCTTATTATTGGCGCGGCAAAGTGGCTGCCTCTCAGTTCTTCACCGCCGTGCCCTTTGGCATGACTACCACCGAAATGAACGCGTGGCTATATCATGGCGGTGGCCAAGAGCTGTGGGATGAGATCTACGCCAACCACAATCTGAAACCCTTTGCCGTGGGCAACACCGGTACGCAGATGGCGGGCTGGTTCAAAAAAGAGATCAACTCCCTCGAGGACATGCAGGGCCTCAAGCTGCGCCTGCCGGGGCTCGCCGGGGAAGCCATGAACGGCATCGGCGTCAGTACCGTCAACATGGCCGGTTCTGAAATCTTTACCTCACTGCAAACCGGTGCGCTCGACGCGGCGGACTGGGTCGGCCCCTATAACGACCTAGCGTTCGGCCTGCATCAAGTGGCGGATTACTACTACACGTCCGTGTGGAACGAGCCCACTGCCGTTCTCGAAGGCACCGTCAACCTGGATGCCTGGAACGCGCTGCCGGAAGACTTGCAGGACGTGATTCGTGAAGCGGCGCGCGCTTCTAACCTAGCGATGATCAGCGAGTTTGCCTACCGCAATGCTCAGGCACTGGAAACGCTGGTGGAAGAGCACGGCGTGCAGCTACGCACGTTCCCGGAAGACGTCATGGCCGCGCTGTACGAGTCCTCCAAGCAGGCGATTCAGCGTCAGGTCGAGAGCGATGAAGAGTCTCGCCGCGTTTACGAGTCCTATTCGGCCTTCCAGGAAGTGGTGCGCCCGTTTAGTGACGTAGGGGAGTACGCCTACCTGAAAAGCCGCGACAATGTCGGTGCTTAACGTATTAGCCAATGTGAAAGGGCGCTTCGGCGCCCTTTTTTGCTATAAGGTCACGCTTACGATGTGACGGACTAGCCATGGACGGCACGGATACGACCGTTATCGTCCAACGCCACCATGACGAAACGCGCTTCGGTGACTTTCTGGCGCTCTTCAATGTGGCGGCCATGGGGTGGGCGCACCCACACCTCGACATCGATTTTGATCGAGCTATGGCCAATATCCTGCACTTGGGTATAGACACTCACCATGGACCCGACCCGCACCGGGCTCAAAAAATCCATGGCTTCGATGGCGACCGTCGCGGTGCGGCCACCGGCTTCACGCCCGGCAGCCAGCTCCGCCGCTTGGTCCATATGATTCACTAACCAGCCGCCAGGAATATCGCCATAGAGATTGGTATCTTGCCGAGAAGCCAGTAACTTTAAGGTGAGCTGCCCTTTGGGGGCCGGTACGTCGTCCAAGTCGGTATCCAGCGGTGTCATAAGGTGGTCGCTTTGTAAGGTTATTGTTGTAGTGAAACGCTGTAGTAAAACCGGTACTCAAAACCGGCACTACGCAAGTGCATCACGTTGCTGCATCGCAACAGGGTAGCGATAGTTAATCATAAGAGGGGTGATGTTTGAAGGGCAATCGTTGGGCGTGCCATTGCGAGCGGATTCATCGCTGTTGTCGCCGTTGGGTGGCCATGGGCGTGCTGCTCTGCTCCACGGTTGCCTGGGGGCAACCTGCACCGGTGAGCGGCACCTTGGGTGCCGTAGGCTCCGACACCATGGCGGGGCTGATGCTCCGCTGGGGGGAAGCACTCAACCACCGCTACCCGGATATTACGCTGCAGTTTCAAGCAGGTGGCTCTGCCAGTGCACCGACCGCGCTAGTGGCAGGAACGACGCGCTTTGGCCCGATGTCGCGCCCCATGACCGATACCGAGCGTCAACAGTTCATCGAGCGCTACGGCTACCCGCCCCGTGAATTGAGCGTTGCCCGAGATGCCCTACTGCTGGTGGTTCACCGCCACAACCCTCTGGCATCGCTCACCCGCGAGCAAGCCGATGCGATTTTTTCCACCACCTTGGCGTGTGGGGGGCAGCAGCCAATCCGTCGCTGGGAAGAGTTACTGCCTGTGGCGCAGTGGCCCTACGGCAAGATTGCGCTACATGGCCGTAACTTGGCCTCTGGCACCCACGGGCTGTTTCTGGACCGGGCTCTATGCAACGGCCAATTCCGTCGCGATATCAGCGAACACCCTGGCTCGTCGGCGGTGATCGCCGCCGTAGGCGAGTCACCCAATGCCATGGGCTACGCAGGCTATAACCACGTGAATGCGATGGTTCGTGCCCTGCCGCTGATCGACGAGGCCGGCCGCGCTATCCGGCCAACTGTCTCGACGATCCAGGACGGCACTTATCCGTTATCGCGAAACCTCTACCTCTACGTGAATCTGCCGCCAGGGGAGACGCTACCGCCTGCCGAACAGGCGTTCATCGAACTGATCTTCTCCGACGAAGGTCAGCAAATCGTTCGAGCAGCGGGCTTCGTACCGCTGCCCCAAGCGCTGCGACAGCCGCCGCTGCTGGCGCCTTAGATTGTCATTTAAATGTCATAAACATGCCGTAGGATGAAGAACTTATGCCATGTACGTACTTTTTTGCGACGCTACTCGTTTCTTTATGATGTCGACATGACTCCCCCACGGCTACCTCTTTCGCGTCAGCCGCTGCGCCTCATTCATGACCGTATTGCCACTGGCCTGATTACCGCCGGTGGTATCGGTGTTCTATTGGCCATTCTTGCCATTGGCGTGTTTCTAATATGGGAAACGCTACCGCTGCTGTCGTTTGGCGACACCTTATCTCTCAGCACGTTATCGCCACTGGCATGGGGTACGCTCAAAGCGGCCCTCGCTGCCATGCTGTTCGCGACCCCCATCGCGCTGGGCGCGGCCATGTACTCGGCGCTGTTCATGTCGGCACGGCTACGCAGCCGTATCAAGCCGCTATTGGAACTTATGGAAGCCATTCCCGGCGTGGTCGTGGGCTTCATTGCCGGTTTGCTGCTGGCACCTTGGGTAGAGCGTCATCTCGCCAGTACGCTACTGGTGTTTATATGGCTGCCGCTAAGCGCTGGAGTGGCAGGCTCGCTCTGGTATTTCGCCGGTTCGCGTGTGCGTCGGTGGCTGCCGCTCTCTTGGGCGGGCCTCTGGCTGATGCCTTGGCTCGCCATCATGATCACCTTGGCGCTGTGGTTGGCACCGCTCTTGGAACAGCTCTGGTTCGGCGGCGACCTACGGCTCATGCTCGATCAGCAGTACGGCCTCGATTACGCCACCCGTAACGCGCTGATCGTGGGGATCGCCATGGGGTTTGCGGTGATTCCTAGCATCTACTCGCTGGCCGAGGACGCGCTCGCCGATGTGCCTGCCAGCTTGATGGAGGGCGCTCAAGCACTGGGTGCCAGTCGCTGGCAGGCGCTGTGGAAAGTCGCGCTGCCTACCGCAGGCCCAGGAGTCTTCTCGGCCGTCATCATAGGTGCCGGGCGCGCGGTGGGCGAAACCATGATCGTCTTGATGGCCAGCGGCAATACCGCGCTGCTCAGCGCAAGTCCCTTCGAAGGGTTGCGCTCGCTATCGGCATCGATTGCTATCGAGCTTCCAGAAGCCGCTCCCGGTGGGATGACCTATCACCTACTGATTTTTGCAGCTCTGACGCTGTTTCTCTTTACTTTTTTGGTTAACACCCTTGCTGAGATGGTGCGCCAACGCCTACGTCAGCGCTATCAGCGCATCGGTGGGAGTCGCTAATGCGCTGGCACCGGAAGTCCCCCCGCCTTACGTCCGTGGGCAGCCTGTTGTGGCCTTGGCTATGCGCCGCTAGCGTTGCGCTGTCGCTGCTGATGCTGGCAACACTTCTGACGTTGCTGGCCGCCCGTGGCCTGGGCCACTTTTGGCCTGCCACGCTGGAACAAGTCACTCTGCGCTCTGGGGAGACGGTGATCGGTCAGCCGGTGCGGGAAGCCCCGCTGCCCAACGCAGCAGGGACAGAACGCCTCTACTTTACCGGCAACCGGGATCTTGACGGCGACAGCTGGCGCTGGGTCGCCCTCGGCGATATCGCCGCCGTTGCGGAGCCCAACGACCTCATCCGCTTGGAGCGTGCTCCATGGGGAGACTTCATCGGGCGCCTAGACGTCGTCGAGAGCGCAGGTCAGCGTTTTGAGGGTGAGGCTGCCTGGGCATTCGTTGCACAAGCGCTTAGATTGCCTGACGGACAACGGCCGATCGCACGGCTGCAGCTCACTTCCGCCCAGGGCGACACCGTGAGCCAACCGTTAGCGGGCGTCACTCGATTTCAAGCACCAAACGCCATGTCCTGGAGCCAAAAAGTCGCCGTTTGGTGCAAGCGTATATGGCAATTTCTTAGCGAAGGTCCCCGCTCGGCCAATACCGGCGGCGGCGTGTGGCCCGCCATCTTCGGTACGGTCATGATGGTGATGCTGATGTCGGTCATCGTGACGCCGTTTGGCGTACTGGCCGCCATTTATCTCAATGAAATCGCGCATCAAAACCGCCTGACTCGCTTGGTGCGTATCGGCGTACGCAACCTTGCCGGTGTGCCGTCGATCGTTTACGGAGTGTTTGGCTTGGGCGTTTTCGTTTACGGGATCGGGGGCTCCATCGACAGCTGGTTTTTCGAGGATACGCTGCCTTCCCCCACGTTTGGCACGGGCGGCCTGCTCTGGGCATCGCTGACCCTGGCGCTGCTCACCCTGCCGGTCGTCATCGTGGCCACCGAAGAGGGCCTGGCACGCATTCCCGATGCACAGCGAGAAGGTGCGGTCGCACTGGGCGCCACCCGCCTGGAAATGCTGGTCCGCGTGGTGCTGCCCATGGCGACCCCGGCCATGCTCACCGGCGTGATTTTGGCCGTGGCCCGAGCCGCTGGCGAAGTCGCCCCGCTGATGCTGGTGGGCGTCGCCAAGCTGGCTCCCCAAATGCCTGTGGATAGCGAGTTTCCCTACTTGCACCTAGAGCGCAAATTCATGCACCTTGGCTATCATTTATTTGATACCGCTTTTCACGGCGAAGATGTCCAGGCCGCCATTCCCCTGGTGTTTGCTACTGCGCTGCTGCTCGTATTGATCGTGCTCGTGCTTAATCTAACTGCCATATTTCTGCGTCATTATTTAAGGCGTCAACGAGGAAACGAATGCTAGCGTTATCGTCCGCCAACCCGCCTCATGCATCGGTGACTCGCTTTACTGCCGAGACCTGCTGTTTGAGCATCAACCAGTTTCACCTCGCCTATGCGGGGAAAACGGCGTTGCGTGACCTAACGCTCGAGGTGCCTCGCCACCGAGTCACCGCTTTCATCGGCCCGTCGGGCTGCGGAAAATCGACGTTACTGCGTGCTATCAATCGGCTGCACGATCTTAACGAGTCGGTGACGCATCGAGGTCAGATTCAGCTGGAGGGTCAGGACATTCACGCCCCACAGATGAACGTCACCGAACTGCGTCGCCGTGTGGGCATGGTGTTTCAGACGCCCAACCCATTCCCAATGTCCATTTATGAAAACGTCGCCTTTGGGCTGCGTTTGCAAGGGCGCATGCCCAAGCGCAAACGCGACGACATCATCGAGTGGGCATTGACGTCCGCGGCCTTGTGGGACGAGGTGAAAGATCGCCTGCACCGCTCGGCGTGGCAGCTATCCGGGGGTCAGCAGCAGCGTTTGGTGATTGCCCGGACGCTCGCCGTACAGCCCGACGTGCTACTGCTCGACGAGCCCGCTTCGGCGCTGGATCCGATCTCGACGCTGAAAATCGAAGAGCTGATTCGTAACCTGAAATCCCAGCTCACGCTGGTACTAGTGACGCACAATATGCAGCAAGCCGCACGGGTATCCGACTACACGGCTTTTTTGCAGCAAGGTGAACTCGTTGAATACGGGCCAACGGATCAAGTGTTCACCAACCCGCGTTTACAGCGCACCGAAAATTACATCACCGGCCGCATGACCTAGGCCCAATCGACGTTACGTCAGGAGTGCTCAATGGATATTACGAGCGATACCCACAGCCAGCATATCTCTCGCCAGTTCAACCAGGAGCTGGAAGAGCTGAAAACCCACCTGATGGCCATGGGCGGTCTGGTGGAAAAACAAGTGCAAGATGCCGTTCACGCGCTGCTGGAAGGCGACAGCCGTCTCGCCGAAAAAGTGCGTGACAACGACCGCCAGGTCAACGACCTGCAGCTACAGATCGATGACGAATGTACCCGCGTCCTAGCGCGTCGTCAGCCAGCCGCCTCTGACCTGCGCTTGGTACTAGCGGTCATTCGCGCCACGTCGGATCTCGAGCGGATAGGCGACGAAGCCAGCAAAATCGCCCGTAACGCACTTTTGCTGAGTGAGAACAGCAGCAGTATTCGTGGTTTGGTAGAAGTGCGACATATCAGTGAACACGTGCGTAAGATGCTACGCGATGCGCTGACGGCCTTTGCCCGCTTCGATACCGAGCTTGCCATGCAGGTCGTACGCGAAGACGAGTCCGTGGATGACGAATACGGCAGCGCCATGCGCTCGCTGATGACGTTCATGATGGAAGACTCGCGCTCGATCAGTTCCGTGTTGAGCATCATGTGGGTTCTCCGAGCATTGGAGCGCGTGGGCGACCACGCCAATAATCTAGCGGAGTACGTGGTCTACCTGGTGAAAGGCTTGGATATTCGCCACAGCGACCCCGACACCCTAGATCAGAAGATGCTGAAAAAGCCTTGACCTGACAGGTCATTGCTCCTGCAATACGCCCAGATGACTCATCTGGGCGTTTTTAAAGGAGACAACATGGTGGATGCCATCACGGCGTTGAGCCAAGGCACGCGTTTGGTGTATCAAAAAGGGCTGCGGCGCTACATTTTCCTCCCCATCCTGGTCAACCTCATCGTCTACGCCAGTATGCTCAGCGTGGTATTTCAGCGCTTTTCAGGCTGGTTGGATAGCGCCATGACCATGGTGCCCGGTTGGCTGGAGTGGCTTTCCTGGCTGATTTGGCCACTCTTTTTCGTTAGCCTGCTGGTGGTGATCTTTTTCACCTTTACCCTTGTGACTCACCTCATTGCCGCACCGTTTTACGGCTTTCTTGCCGCAAAAGTCGAGCGACAAGCCACCGGGCGGGAACCGCTGGACGATCGCGGACTGGCTAAAACGGCCATCGACGCACTGGGGCGCGAGCTAGTCAAGCTGGGCTATATTCTGCCGCGCATGGCGGCGCTGTTCATTCTCAGCTGGATTCCCGGCCTCAACCTACTTGCGCCGCTTTTGTGGGCGCTGTTTTCCGCCTGGGTGATGGCGATCACCTATCTGGATTATCCAATGGATAATAACAAAGTCACGTTTCGTGATATGCGCAGCCGCCTCTCGCGACGCTGGTGGCCCAGCCTTACCTACGGCGGGTTGATCATGCTGGTTACCTGGATTCCCCTTGCCAATCTGTTTTTGATACCCGGCGCCGTCGCAGGGGCAGTGCTCATGTGGGACGGGCATTATCGCGGCACACAGGATGTAGTGAACTCGTAACGACGCGACAGGTGGGAGGCATAGACACAAAAAACCCCGCCTAGGCGGGGTTTTTTAGGGATATAGCGCTGGGCTTACCAACGGATACCGTCACCTTCGTCGCGGTTCAGCTCATTGGCGTCATAGCCCGTTTTGCGGGTGGCTGTGTCGGTTGAGTCGTTGGCGCTGCTAGATGTAGAGTAATCCAGCGTGTCACCTTCGTCATGGATCAGGTCACTAGTAGAGTACTGGGCCGGACCTGACGTATTGTGCGAGCTTGGCTCGATAATATCGTGACCTGCAGAGCGGTCTTTGTTCAATTCAATGGACGTGTGGGCAAAGGCCATTGGACTTGCAACCAAACCGAATGCAACGCTTAGAACAGCCGTCTTTTTCGCTAACTCGTTAAATAACATCGCTACGTACTCCTTTAACGTGGAGCCAGTCGGCGTAGGCCAGAACCAGAACACATGAGCGCCTACGACTAATGGCTAACTTAACACACAGTTTAAGCACACAAGATGCCAACTTACTAGAAAAATTAAAAATTGATTTATAAACAATAATTTATGAAAATTACTTTGCGCGCAATATAATGCGTCAACGTCAAAAATACCTCAAATATATTGTGCAATAATGACACATGGGCCGTTTACGTGGCGCAGAATGACTCACCTTAAGAAAGACCCCGCAGACTGTCATGCAGACTCGTTCTAAAGAAAGCCTTACCTACCCTCTGCGTATGCCGTAGGCACAAAAAATTAGACCCCGCAGGGCGGGGTCTTGGTCACTCTTACTTGTCAACGATACTGACGTCTGGCTTCCTATCCTTTTGCGGGGTGCCAACCTTGGTATATCCCCTGACCAGCGTATTGATCGTTATCTGATTCTTTCCATGAATCTTTGAGCATCCTTGCTATAGGACATCCTTGCCCCTTAAATGCTCACTCCTAAGCGTAAGAGTTTTTAACAGCTTTGCAAATAAATGTTACAACTTACATGCCGCTATTTTCTTCCGGAAGCTCTTCGGTGCTGTCGTATGTCGCATCCGAGTCATCGCTCATGGAATTCGGCTCCATATCGCTGGCGTTATCGCCTTCGTCATGGGTTAAATCTTGGTTGCCATGATCAGATGGCATCGCAGTATCGCTGGATTGAGATTCCACCGGCTGCTCGTCTGGAGAAATATTGTCGGCCGGGTCAGCAGGCTCTTGGGCAAAAGCCAGTGGGCTCGCTACCAAACCAAACGTTACACCTAAAATACCAGCTTTCTTGAGTAGTTCCTTGGACATCATATTCCGCCTCCTCGATCGCTGTGAAATACCGCTTTAATAAGGAAGAGCGACTTCATGTCTTACCAGTTCCTGCGGTAATCTTCCTTACTAAAATTTTTGCATCCTACATGCCAAAATTTCAAAAAATAGAAAAATATATATAAATACAATATCTTATAAAAAAATCACGCCATGCCAAAATAGCTCCAGCCGCGATTTCATAGCGAGTTAATTGGCTACATATGGCACATGCGCGGTGTTTGACCATGCTTACATGCCAATATGACACACTTATACATAGATTATGCAAATCGACGATTGAGGAAGGATTGAGTGTACGAGGTGAGGCAGGTGAAACGAGTGGCCGAGCGGCATTTTTACTCGTTGACCACCCTAGTGGCCGGGAATACGCAACGGAACAGTGCCCCTTCACCGGGCAACGACTCAACTTGGAGCTGCGCATCGTGGCGCAGGAGAACGTGTTTTACAATGGCCAGGCCCAGCCCAGTGCCACCGGTGGCGGTGCTGCGCCCCTTATCGACGCGGTAGAAGCGTTCGGTGAGACGCGGGATATGGACCGGATCGATCCCTTCACCGTCGTCGTCCACTTCGATGCAGGCACTGCCATTGGGCAGAGTCGCCCAGCGGAGCGTGATTTGACTCCCCTCCGGCGTATAGCGCACTGCGTTGAATGCCAAGTTGGAGATCGCACTGCGCAGCTCCTGCTCACTGCCGATTAGGCGCGCTTCGCAATCGAGTACGACCTGCACGCTGTGTTGCTGGTGAGACAGCGCCAGCGCATCGCGGCGAATACTCTCCAGCATCGGCCCGACGGCAAGCGGCTGGTGATCTTCTCCCCCTCGATCGATTTCGAGCCTAGAGAGCAGTAGCAGGTCGTTGACCAAGTTCTGCATGCGCTTGGTCTGCTCCTCCATTTGACCGATGCCTTTGCCCAAACGGGGCGGCAGCAGCTCTTTCAAATCGCCATAGGTTTCCAAGTAACCCGACAGCACGGTCAGCGGTGTGCGCAGCTCGTGAGACACGTTGGCTACGAAGTCACGGCGCATCTGTTCGAGGCGATGCAAGCGCGTAATGTCCCGGGCCATGACCAAGCGCTCGTCATCACCATAGAGCGTGATTTGATACTGCAGAATACGCCGCTCATCGATGGGTGAGGTGAGTGTTAGCGGCTCGCCATACTCCCGGGCATTGAAGTAGCTAATGAAGCGTGGGTCGCGCAGCAAGTTGGTAATATGCTGTCCGCGGTCATGGGCGGTTTGCAGGCCCAACATCTCGGTAGCCGCGCTATTCCACCACTCTAAATCACCATGCCGATCCAGCATCACGACGCTATCACGCATCGCTTCCGAGGATTCCTGAATACGCGCAAGGGTCGCCCGCAGGCGGCTTTGAGTAATGCGTTGGCTCTTTTGATAGCGGTAGAGACGATCGAAAAGCTCACCCCAAAGCCCCGTTGCCGCGGGCGGCTCATCGTGAGGGTGAAGCGTCAGCCATTGGAACAGCGCCTTTAATTGGCGCAAGTGATAAATCAAACAGAATAAGAGGCCAGCGGCGAGCCCCACACCGGGATACCCCACCAGCCACCCCAGGCACATGCCCAATAGCGCCAGCCAGGTAATGCGCCACCATTCACGGCTCCACAGGCGCACGACTACACCCGAGCAGAGAAACGATACCCAGTGCCCCGCACTGTTTGAATCAAATTCTGGTGCGCCTCCCCTAGCGCCTTACGCAACCGGCGAATGTGCACGTCCACCGTGCGCTCCTCTACGTACACGTTGCCGCCCCACACCTGATCGAGAAGCTGGCTACGGGTATAGGCACGCTCTTGGTGGGTCATGAAAAACTGCAGTAATCGATACTCGGTAGGGCCCATCTCCAGCGCCTTGCCATACGCGCTAACACGATGGCTCACCGGGTCTAACAGCAGCCCATTGATTTCGATGGGATCTTCCACGCCGCGCGGGGTCGCCCGACGCAGAACGGCTTTTAGGCGCGCTACCAGCTCACGGGGCGAAAACGGCTTGGTGATGTAATCGTCGGCGCCCGCTTCCAGACCTTGGATCTTATTATCCTCTTCGCCCTTGGCGGTCAGCATGATGATCGGCAGCTCGGCAGTGGCCTCTTCGCGCTTGAGACGGCGTGCCAATTCGATGCCGCTGGTGCCAGGCATCATCCAGTCCAGCAGCAGCAGGTCGGGCTGATGATCTACGACCATCGCGTGGGCATCCTGGGCGTTATCCGCTTCAAGCACGCGATAGTCAGCCATTTCCAGCGCCACAGCGATCATCTCGCGAATGGGCGCCTCATCATCGACGATCAGTACGGTCTTGGCGGTCATTCCAGGGCCTCACGGTGTGCTAAGAAAGCTCATGTATGCGAAAACGGTTCAATGACATGTCTGTGACGATAACACCATGACTTAATGACAATTCTATGACACCCAGCAATATTAGCCAGCCACGGGCCACTCGCTTAGAGCAATGCCGGCAAAGACCAAGAGCCCTGACCAGTGATTATTCAAAAACGCTTGGAAACAGCGATCACGCTCCCGGTGAACGATCAAACGCTGTTGATGGGCAAAGGTTGCCGCCATTCCGACCACACCGAGCCAGAAGAAACCGCCCAGGCTCGCCATCAGCCCCACCCAAATCAACAACGCTAGGGTGGCAAGCTGCAGCAAGCCAATGATGAGACGGTCGGCACTACCAAACAGCACCGCCGTGGATTTGATGCCGATCTTCAGGTCGTCATCGCGATCGACCATGGCGTATTGGGTGTCGTAGGCCACTGTCCATAGCACGTTAGCGCTGAACAGTAGCCACGCCACGAGTGGCACCTCGCCAAGCACGGCGCCAAACGCCATTGGAATCGCCCAGGAGAACGCCGCCCCCAGGACCACTTGGGGAAAATGGGTATAGCGCTTCATGAAGGGATAAATGAACGCCAGCAGCACACCGCCGAAGGAGAGCAGCACGGTAAACCAATTGGTCAACAGGACCAACACGAAGGCCGCCGCCACCAGCGCCACGAATAGCAGCTGCGCCTCGGTTTCACTAATACGGCCGGTGGCCAGCGGCCGCTGCTGGGTACGCTTTACATGGCCATCGAAGTGGCGGTCGGCGTAGTCGTTCACCACGCAGCCTGCCGCGCGCATTACGTACACCCCGGCAATGAAGATCAGCAGTACATCGCGGCCCGGCACCCCGTCCGAGGCGATCCACAGCGCCCATAGCGTTGGCCACATCAACAGCCAAGTACCTATCGGTCGGTCCAAGCGCATTAGCTGTAGAAAATCGGTCAGGCGGGCCCACCCGGTCGGGCGCAACAGAGAACGGTCCATGCTCATGCTTACCTCGTCGAAAAAGTCGCTGCGTTAGCCTAGCGCGACGGCAGGCCCAGTGCATCTGCCATGGTGGATAAAAAGTACTCCTGCACCAGCAACGACAGCCCGCCGTGCTCAAAGACGGAGCGCCGCCCCCAAAGGCTACTGGACGACGATCCCAGCGTCAGCCGGTTGAATGGCGGCGCGGCCGACGTTACTTCCAGCGGCCCGCGCACCAAATCAGGCTTCTGGAATAGCCAGCTGCCCAGCGAACGCTCACCTAAGTTGCCCAACCCTTTGCCCTGCAGGTGGTGAAGCGGTGCCACCGAACGCGCCACGACCCACGGCGTTTCATCGATACACAGCGCCACCTCACGCAGCCACGCATAGCGGCGGTGTGCAATGCCCAGGGCAAGGGCTTCATCGCGCTGGGGCAGGCCGATGGTCTGGCGCAACACGCGCACCCGAAATGCGCCCGGCTTACCGGCGGCCATCAGGCGGGCGGTCAACGAATCCGTGGAGGCGACCCACTGCCACCAAGGCGCGCTCATGGCTGGCCGAGCAGCGGCCACCGGCAGCCACTGAGGAAAGAGTGAAAACTCGGGGGCGGTCACCTAGGCCTCCAGGGCAGTCAATTGAGAGTGAGCTAGTGTAACATGGTGGTTTATAGGCTTTTGTTCCACCGACGTCAGGGGACGGTATGCCCAACTCACACACGACCTCTTCCACGCCCTCTCCTCACTCAACTGCGCTGGCGATCGTCGGAACCGGCATGGCAGGCGTGGGGCTAGCGCGTACCCTGCGACGCCAGGGAGATACACGCACTATCACGCTGATCAGTGCAGACAGCGGCGATGACTACAGCAAGCCCCTGCTTTCCACCGGCTTTGCCAAACGCCTCGGCCCCGACAAGCTCGCCCAGCGCGATGCCAGTGCACTGGCAGACGAACTCAATGCCGAGGTCATTACCCACACCCAAGTGACGCATCTAGATGTGGATAACCAAACGCTACACCTGAGCAGCGGCGCCACGCTTCGTTACGATGACGTGGTGCTGGCCACCGGTGCCGCCCCTCGCAGGCCATTCAGCGTGCCCAGCGCACTGGCGGAGCGCTGCTTTACCGTCAATGACTTAGACGACTACCGGCACCTGCATGAAGCACTCACTCAGCCGAGCCGCGTGGCGATCATTGGGGCCGGGCTCGTTGGCTGTGAATTCGCCAATGACTTGCACGCAGGCGGACACCAACTCACCGTAATCGCGCCGGAGAACGCCCCACTGCCGCGGCTGCTGCCCGAACCACTGGGTCATGCGCTGGCCAATGCGTTTCACGCGGCAGGCATTCGCCTCGCACTAGGGCGCAGTTTGGACACGCTTTCCCAAGCGGCCGACAACGCCGTAGCTTTGCACTTGGATAACGGCGAGCGGCACGCGGTAGATCTCGTCCTCTTCGCCACTGGCTTGATACCACGCACGGCGTTAGCAGAGGCCGCTGGCCTAACCGTAAGTGCCAGCGGCATTCACGTCGACCGCCACCTCCGCACTCGCCAGCCTAACGTTTATGCCCTGGGTGATGCAGCCTGTATCGACGGTGTGAACGCCATGTATGTCCAGCCGCTGCAAGCCAGCGTTAAAGCGTTGGCGGCGACGCTCACCGGCACGCCTACCGCGGTTCGCTTTGGCGCATGGCCCGTGGTGGTCAAAACGCCGCTACTGCCCATCGTGGCCTACCCCCCAACGCAGCCACCCAAACGCTGGCGAATCGAAGGCGACGGTGACGATTTCACCGCCTTGGCCGAAGATAAAGACGGTCGTTTGATTGGTTTTGCGTTGACAGGCGGCTGTGTGAGAAGGAAAGTGGAGCTTTCCAGAGCCGCCCCCACCCTGCTAGGCTGATTTTCGCCGCGTTCGCGACTAGGCTGAAAAAGCTCCGCCTGCTGGGGTAAGCCGAGCAACCAACAACATTGATGTCTGTTTTTTTCACAAGGGAGATTCCTTTATGCGCAAACCTGAACTCGCTGCCGCGATTGCTGAAAGTGCTGACCTGTCCAAAGACAAAGCGGGCCAAGTGCTCAACGTCATTCTGGACGAAATCACCAACAGCGTCGCCAAGGGCGAAGACGTCGCCTTGATCGGTTTTGGCACCTTTACCGTTCGCGAGCGCGCTGCCCGCACCGGTAAAAACCCGCAAACCGGCGCACCGCTGCAGATTCCGGCCAGCAAAAACGTGGCATTCAAGCCAGGCAAAGCGCTCAAGGACGCCGTTTCCTAATGAAGCTTTCGCTGACGCTGTGGCTGCTGGGCTTTATGCTCAAGCGAGCCCTGCGCCGCAAGCCGCGCTTTCGTGAGCAGCTCGAGCGCATGCGCGGCCTGGACTGGGGTGTCGCTACGGAAGACTTAAGCACCGCCCGCTACTACCGGATGGCGCCTAACGGCATCACCACCGGCAAGGGGTTGCCCGTCGATCTAGATCTTGAGCTGCGCTTTCGCGATCAAGACGCGGCGCTGCGTATTCTTAAGAAGCCTACCCAGCAGGCGTTTCTGGACGGCATGGTGGCAGGAGACGTCCGCCTCGTCGGCGACTCCTCCGATATGAACAAGCTGCAAAAATTGTTGAAGTATTTGTAGCAAGCTTTGCGGCATGGAACGAACAGTCAAGGGGCAATCCCGCAGAGGTATAACGGCTATCGATGGACATACCTCATCAACGCTTAGTGTACTTCCGCGTTACCCTGGAATCTGGTTCTGTGCGCCGAGCGGCAGCGCGCTTGGATATCGCTCCCTCGGCCGTCAGCAGGCAAATTGCGCTGCTGGAAGAGGCCCTGGGTGCGACGCTCATGGAGCGCCAGCGCGACGGCATCTCACCTACTCCCGTAGGTGAGATGCTGCTTGAGTATTGTGAACGTCGTGGCGCCCTCGATGAAGGATTCATTGCCTCGCTGGAGTCCTATCAGCGCATGGAGACCGGCAAGATATCCCTGACCGTTGGCGAAGGGTTTGTCAGCGACTTGGTGGCCTCTCCTCTGCATGAGTTCACTCAACGCTATGCGGGCATTCAGCTCGACATCCACACGGCGGGTACCTCGGGCATCATCGAGGCGGTGGTGGGCGATCACAGCCACATTGGCTTGATGTTCCATGAGCGTACTCATCCCCAACTTCGTTTCTGGGCCTCCAGCCCGCAGCCGCTGATGGCGATTCTCCCGCCCAGTCATCCCTTAACCTGCCAAGCCACCCCGCTCACGCTAACTCAGCTTAGCGATCAGCCGATGGCCATGTGGGATACCACCCATGGCGTGCGTCAAATGGTCGATCAAGCTTTCCAGCAGGCTCGCATTGCCCCCCGCATGGCGATGAATACCAACTCCATGGTGATTCTGGCGCAATATGTCCGCAGCGGCATGGGCATTACCCTGCTGCCCGCGTTTGCCGTCGCCCACGACCTGGAAGTGGGAACGCTGGTAGCACGCCCCGTCGATCACCCGCTATTTCAGCGCTCTCAGGCCCACATGGTCACCCGTGTAGGGCGCCAACAGCCCAAGGCCAGCATCCTGCTACTGCGCCATCTACAGCGCTGGATGCAAGCCTTCCGCGACCCGGCGTTAGATCAGCCGACGCCACTGCCATAACCAAACGCCACGCTGGCTTCTGGCGCGGTTTCCACCCAGACGCTTTGCGGCACGGTGTATTCGCGTAGGCCATCCAACCCGCTGGAGCGACCAAAACCGCTGTCGCCAAAGCCACCGAACGGTGACATCACGCTGATGGCCTTGTAGCTATTGATCCATACCGTGCCAGCACGCAGCTGTCCGGCCACACGATGTGCCCGCGCCACGTCCTGGCTCCATACCGCCCCCGCCAAACCAAAGCGGGTGTCGTTCGCCAATCGAATGGCTTCCTCTTCATTGTCAAAGGCCATCGCGACGAGCACTGGCCCAAAGACCTCTTGTTGGGCAATCTCCATATCAGGCGTGACATCCACCAGCACGGTAGGCGCGATAAAATAGCCCTGGGCGTCGTCAGGCAAACCTTCAGGACGTTTGCCACCCGTCAGCACTCTCGCGCCTTGCGCTTCTGCGGCCTCGATCATGCGCGTTACCTGCTCGAATTGACGGCGATTCTGCAGCGGCCCCATACGGGTGGCTTCATCGCTGGGCAGGCCCACGTGAATCTGCTCCGCTGCGCGAGCCAAACGCGTAGTGACTTGCTCAAATACCGAACGCTCGATCAACAGGCGCGATCCTGCCACACAGCTTTGGCCCGCCGCCGCAAAGATGGCCGCCTGGGCGCCAGCTACCGCTTCGTCTAACTTGGCATCGGCAAACACGATATTGGCGGATTTACCGCCCAGTTCTAATACGCTGGGCACCAGGCGGCGGGCCCCCGCCTCGGCAATCATCCGTCCACTTTGGGGCGAGCCGACAAATACCAATTTGCCTATGGCGGGATGGTCGGTCAGCGCCGCGCCGGTCGTTTTGCCCAGCCCATTGACGATATTGATCAACCCCTTAGGTAGCCCACCACGTTCGAGTTGTTTGGCAATCACGACCGAGGTGAAAGGGGTCAGCTCGGAAGGTTTCAGCACCACCCCGTTGCCCGCCGCCATGGCCGGTGCCAGCTGCCAGGCACAGGTGAACATCGGCGCGTTCCAGGGCGTGATCTGCCCCACCACTCCATAGGGCACGTGGCGCACATAGTTAAGATGCGAGGTAGGCACTGGAATGACCTCGCCGTGCTGCTTGTCGCACCAGCCCGCGTAGTATTCGAACATCTCGCGCACTTTGCCTACTTCGGCCCGGCAGTCACGAATGGGCTTACCGGCCACCACGCTTTCTAACTGCGCCAGCGCTTCTTCATGGCCCTCTAGCGCACGTATGGCAGCATTCATGCGCCGCCCACGCTCGCTGGCGGTCAGCGCCATCCATTCGCGTTGCCCCCGCTGCGCCGCTTGTGTCGCCCGCTCAATCAAGCCCGCACCCGCATCGCGGTAGCTGACCAGCGCATCCCCCGTCGCCGGGTTGATCAGCGTGATCTCTTCACCTTCTCCGGCCACCAGATCACCATCGATCCAGTTGCTCAACGGCGTTTTTGCCGCTAACCCAAAGCCGTTCAGGAGTGCGGCAAGCTGGTCGCTGGCGTGTTGGCTAAGTGAATTCATTGGTTACCCTCCGCTTGGCTGGCACGGGCTAAAATCGGCGTGGTGATATGGTTGAAGTCATCGCTATCGGTGGGCTGTTCGGTGTTGTCGTGCCAAGCATCGACAACCATTTGTAGCAGCGGTAAAGGAAGGCCCAACTGCTCAGCCGCCTCCCGCGCCAGGCGCAGGTCTTTACGCATCAATCCCGTGGTAAAGCCAGAGTCGAAGCGCTCGCTCAGCACCCACTCGGGGAAATTCACCTCACTGATAGCGCTACGCCCGGAGCCGCTATTGATGCCTGCCAGACAAGCAGCGGGGTCAACACCGGCTTGGGCGGCCATGGCAACTGCCTCGGCGGTCGTGATCAGGTGCGCCGCACACAGGTAGTTATTGGCCAGTTTCACCACATGGCCGCTGCCTGGGCCACCCACATGGGTGCATTTGGCGGACATCGCCTCCAACATCGGCCTGACCCGTTCAATGGTGGTTTCATCGCCGCCTAGCAGCATGCCTAGCTTGCCGCTGGCCGCCCCTTTGGGGCCGCCGCTGACCGGGGCATCCAGCCAATGAAGCCCTGCGGCCATCACTTTTTCAGCCAATTCACGACTCACGGCAGGGTCACTGGTAGAGGTATCGACAATCACACTGCCCCGAGGCGCCCGCGCGAGTAAACCAGGGGAGGTTTCAAGCACCTCACGCACATGGGCTGAGGTCGGCAGCGATAGAAGGTAGACATCACTGGCTGGTAGGGCATCAGGCGTCACAACATTCAAGCCAAGTGATGCGAGCTTGGTACGCGCGGCGTCAAAGACATCCGTGCCGGTTACAGCAAACCCTGCTGCTTTAAGCGTGAGCGCCATATTGCCGCCCATCTGTCCCAACCCAATCACCGTCAACGATAAAGACCTTGAGGTTTGAGGCATCACAAAACTCCTTACAGTGCAGAAAACGCTGAATGCTGGGTAGACGCTCCCCTACCCAGTGGGCATAAGGAAGCGAATAACGCGAGTTAAATCGTTTGGCTATTTAGACCAAGAGCGCTTTGACCAACTCCACCCAGTAGCGCGTTCCTAGCGGCAATAGCGCATCGTTAAAATCGTAGTGGGGGTTATGCAGCGACGCCGAGTCCTCACCGTTGCCCATCCAGATGTAAGCACCGGGCCGTTCGGCAAGCAGGAACGAGAAATCTTCGGACGCCATGCTAGGTGGCGGGTTACGCAACACATTTTCTTGGCCTAGCAAGCCCGCTAATACCGTTGCGCAGTGCTGGGCATGCGCTGGCGTATTGATCGTGGCGGGGTAGCAACGCTGGTAATCCAGCTCAACGGCTAAACCATGGAAGTCGGCCAAGCTAGCAATCGCCTGTTTGAAACGCGCTTCTAGGCGTTCTTTCAGCGCCATATCGAAACAGCGTAGCGTGCCGCGCAGCGCCACCTGCTCGGGAATCACATTGAACGTGTCTCCCCCGTTGATGCTGGTCACACTCAGCACCGCCGATTTATCCGGTGGCGTTTCACGGCTTATCAGGCCTTGCAGTTGGCTGATCAGTTGGCAACTCGCCAGCACCGTATCGATGCCTAGATGCGGCATCGCTGCATGGCAGCCTTTACCGGTCAATGTCAGGCTGAAAATATCAAACGCGGCCATGACGTCGGTATCGTGCACCGCTGCCACACCAACGGGCAGCCCAGGCCAGTTGTGCAGGCCGTACACCGCGTCCATCGGAAAGCGCTCGAACAGGCCGTCCTCCACCATGGCACGGCCACCGCCTTCGTTCTCTTCGGCGGGTTGGAAGATGAACACCACCCGTCCTTTGAAGTCGGGCTGCTGCTTCAGCGCCCAGGCCGCCCCCAGCAACATCGTGGTATGGCCGTCGTGACCGCAGGCGTGCATCTTGCCCGGCGACTGCGAGGCGTAGGCAAGCCCGGTCTCTTCACGGATATCCAGGGCATCGATATCGGCCCGAAGGCCGATCGTTTTACCTTCACCCTGCTGACCGTCCAACGCGGCGACCACGCCCGTTCCAGCGATTCCAGTGGTCACTTCAAAGCCCCACTCACCGAGCAGCGCGGCGATACGTGCACTCGTGCGCTGCTCCTCGAACGCCGTTTCCGGATGCTGGTGGAAATCGTGTCGCCAAGCGGTGAGTTCTTTACTATCAGGCAAGGGTATTGACGTCGCCATGTTTTGTATTCCTTAAAGCATCACGTGAGCCACCACCGCCGACCCAATAAAGGTGCCGGTGAAGACGAGAAGGGCCACAATGACCAGCTTCCAGCCGGTCTGCTTGAACATCGAGAATTCACGGTGGGTCAGCGCTAGTCCGGCATACGCCAGTACGGGGGTGACCACCGCCAAGAAATTCACCTCTGCCAACTGCCCAATGATCCAGCCGTTACCCGGAAAGACGGGGAGCGTCGCGATGATACTAATCAGCGAGACCCACGCCACACTAGGCAGATAAAAAGGGCATAGCCGCCCGACCACTAAGCCGATGATGACCATGACATACAAAATCAGCATGCCAGGCAGCGCATCCAACAAAGGCGAGCCGTTGACGATGTTGCTAAACCACGCCGCCACACAGACAGCCGCCAGCACAAGGGCTGTTTTACCTAGCTGCTGTTCAGGGCGCAGCTCTTTTAATGCCTCAGCGTCGAACTGATCGACGGTGCTCTCATGAGTTTTCATGGCGAACCTCCTGACGGGTACCCTTCAAACGCGTAAACATCCACTCGGTGACCGGTAGCGCAATAAAGAGCGATACATACAATCCGGTGGCGTAGGTGAGCAGATTGCTGGCGCCGGCAAAGGCAAGCAGCTCATCTTTGGCGGCAGGGACGGCTTCTGCCAACGCTGCCGAGCATGCCGCTACCATGCTGCCACTGCCGACACCGCAGGCCATGGCCAGCGCGCGGATATCGAGGATATCTAGCGAGGCGATGTAGCCCGCCATCAGGGCAAAGTAGAGCGTACCGAACATAGTACCCACCACGTACACGCCCATAATGCCGATGCCTTCAGGGCTTCTTAGCCCGTAACGGTCTGAAATAATGGCAATGTTGGGTTCGCGGGCAATGGAGTAGGTCGCACCAATCGCTTCCCGGCCCATTTTGAGCACGAGTACCGCAAAGGGCAGCGCGATCAGCATGGTGCCAAGATTCCCCAGCTCTTGAAGAATCAGCGCAGGACCCGCCGCGATAATTTGCTCGATCGCTGGCCCAATGGTGGAGCCAAACTTGGCAATGAACGGCAAAATGGCGATCAGAATGATGGGGCCTGCGGCATGACTCACCGGCTTGGGAATGGCCTTGCCCATTGCTGAAAAGAGATGAGGATTGAAGAGTACGCCAATGATAAACGCGTAGAGGAGTGGTAATAGTAGTAATGTTCCCGGCCCAAGCGGAATCCGAATGATGCCGATCCACTCGGAAAACATCGACGTCAGTATCACCAGAAGATGTAGACGCCAGTCCAGCAGCAGTTTTAGATCCATGGGAGTGATCCTATTTTTTTTAGAGTCACTCCGAGTATCGAAAGGTTACTGTTTCAATCATAGCGTTTTGGTGCACTAATTTTTAGAACACATGGCCGCGATAGCATTAGCGTTGATAGGTCAAGAGCGACATCATCGTTGCGATGCCTCTATACTAACCAAGACTAAAGTCTAACATCACTTGTCACACGAGCCTCTATGCCCCTGACCCATTCCCTGCGCCGCCTTTGGACACTGGACAAGTTCGCTTACAGCCTGCGGGTGTTCATCGCCTTCAGCGGGGCGCTGCTGTTGAGCGGGCTAGCGGGGGATGTGGCACTGGTCATTCCGCTATTTTTGGGCATCATTGCCAGTGCCCTCTCCGAGACCGACGATAGCTGGCAAGGGCGTTTGCAGGCACTGGTAGTGACGCTGCTCTGCTTTGCATCGGCGTCGTTCGTGGTGCAGTGGCTGTTTCCGTGGCCGTGGCTATTTGCGGTCGGCTTGGCGCTCTCTACCTTCACGCTGATCATGCTGGGGGCGATTGGCCAGCGCTACGCGACGATTGCCTCGGGCACGCTGATTCTGTCGATCTACTCCATGATCAATATCGAGCAGCACGGTGGCGTGGATGAAGACGTCGCCTCGCGCCAGCTGCTGCTTTTGGCCGGAGCGGCCTGGTACGGCGCGATTTCCGTGGTGTGGTGTGCACTGTTCTCCCGCCAGCCGGTCAAGCAGAGCATGGCGCGGGTCTACAAAGCCCTGGGGGAGTTCTTGATCTTGAAGTCGGCGCTGTTCGAGCCGGTACGCGGTGTGGATGTCGAAGCTCGCCGCGTGGCATTAGCACGGCAGAACGGCCAAGTGGTGGAGGCGCTCAACCAAGCCAAGGAGATGATTTTTCGCCGCCTAGAGGGCCAGCGCGGTAACCGTAAGCTCAACCGCTACCTGCAAATTTACTTTATCGCCCAGGATATCCACGAACGGGCCAGCTCCACCCACTACCCCTACAGCGCGCTTACTGACGCCTTTTTCCACCACGATGTGCTGTTTCGCTGCCAGCGGCTACTCGACCAGCAGGGCCGCGCCTGCCGCCAGCTGGCCAAATCGCTGCTGCTGAATCGCCCTTTCAGCCACGAGCAGAGCGAGCAGGCGCTAGCCGACCTGCGCGCCTCGATCGATAATCTGAGCGAGCGCGGCAAGCCCGAATGGCGGCCACTGATGCGCCCGTTGAATGCCTTAGCGGACAACCTCACCACGCTCGAGGCGCAAATTGCCAGCGCCCACAACCCGGATACCGACGACGAACGCCGGGATAGCGCGCTCTACGACCGCTCTCCCTCGAGTCTGCAGGAGGCCTGGAAACGGGTGCGGCTCAATATCACGCTAGGCTCGCCTACCTTTCGCCACGCGGTGCGCCTAACCACCGCGCTAGTGGCGGGCTATGGGCTGCTGCAATGGCTCGATCCCCAGCAAGGGTTCTGGATTTTGCTGACCACGCTGTTCGTATGTCGACCTAACTTTGCCACCACGCGGCGCTTTCTCTCCCAGCGGATAGTGGGCACGGTACTCGGGCTGGTGGCAGGCTGGGCCTCCATCAGCCTGTTTCCCCAGCCGCTGATCCAGAGCATGATTGCCGTGGCGGCGGGCGTATCGTTCTTTGCCAATCGTGAAAAGCATTACGTGATCGCCACGGCCTCGATCACCCTGCTGGTGCTGTGCAGCTTCAATCAGGTGGGGGATGGCTTCGACCTTATCTGGCCGCGGCTGTTCGATACGTTGATCGGCTCGCTGATTGCGGGACTGGCGGTATTTTTCATTCTGCCGGACTGGCAGGGCCGCCGCCTCTACCGTGAGGCCGCCAAGGTGCTGACCAACCACCGCCGCTACTTGGACGAAATCGTCCACCAGTACGAAGAGGGCAAGCAGGACGACCTAGCTTACCGCTTGGCACGGCGCAATGCGCACAACGCGGATGCGGCGCTCTCGACCCTGCTCACCAACATGCTCCACGAGCCGGGGCACTACCGGAAGCAGGATGCCGACAACGGGCTGCGCTTTTTGGTGCTCTCCAACACGCTGCTCAGCCACCTCTCCGCGCTAGGTGCCCACCGCCACCGGCTGGCAGAGGATGAAGACGATGCCACCCTCGTGCCGCAGGCCAAGCGGATCAGCGCCTTACTGGAACAGCTAGCGGAACAGCTGGATAAACGCCTACCCGTAGAGCCGCTGACCGCGCCTGCCAATGAGCTGCTGAGCCAGCTAGGGGAGCACGGCGGCAGCGGAGAAGAGAAGGCCATCACGCTCTATCGGCCCATTCAAAGCCAGCTGCGCCTGATTGCCGAGCAGCTTGGCCCCTTGAGCGATGCCGCCCATCGTTTGACCGATTCGAACGCAGAGACGCTTCACGCGCTCGATACGGCCACGTGACCCGTGACCACGCCTCGATGCCACCTCACTACACCGCCATTACACCTGCCCGTAGCGGCCCGCCGCCTCGCCCAGCCAGCGGCGCACCAGTACGGCGGTGACCTCGGTGTTGCCCTGGAGCGCCTGAGCCAAGGCGGTGACCCGCTCTAGCTGGTCGGCATCGCGCTCTAGATCGGCGATTTTCATCTGGGCAAGACCGGTTTGACGCGTGCCCAGCACCTCGCCGGGGCCGCGGATTTCCAAGTCTTTTTCAGCAATACGGAAGCCGTCGGTGGTTTCCCGCATCACGCCGAGCCGTTCCCGAGAGCTTTTGGAGAGCGGCGGGTGGTAAAGCAGCACGCAGAAGCTTTCGGTGCTGCCGCGTCCCACACGGCCGCGCAGCTGATGAAGCTGAGAAAGCCCCAAACGCTCAGGGTTTTCGATGATCATCAAGCTAGCGTTGGGCACGTCGACTCCCACCTCGATCACCGTGGTCGCCACCAGCAGGTCGAGCTCACCGGCTTTGAAGGCCTCCATCACCTCGGCTTTTTCGGCCGCCTTCATACGCCCATGAATCAGCCCGATGGCCAACTCGGGCAGCGCCTGGGTGAGTTCATCGCGGGTCACTTCAGCGGCCTGGCACTGCAGCGCCTCCGACTCTTCGATCAGCGTACACACCCAATAGGCTTGGCGACCGTCACGGCAGGCGTTGCGAATACGCTCGACCACCTCGGGGCGGCGCTCGTCCGACACCACCACGGTTTTCACCGGCGTGCGTCCCGGCGGCAGCTCGTCGATCACCGAGACGTCCAAGTCCGCATAGGCACTCATGGCCAGGGTGCGGGGAATCGGCGTGGCGGTCATGATCAGCTGATGGGGCGTCAGTCCACCGGCTTCGCCCTTTTCCCGCAGGGCAAGGCGCTGGTGCACGCCAAAACGGTGCTGCTCATCGATGATCGCCAGCCCCAGACACTGGAAATGCACGTCGTCTTGAAATAGCGCGTGGGTGCCCACCACCATGCGCGCTCGACCATCGGCAATGGCGGCTTTGGCATCCAGCCGCGCCTTGCCCTTTAGCTTGCCTGCCAACCACGCCACTTCGATGCCCAGCGGCTCGAACCACGCTTTGAAGGCGCGGTAGTGCTGTTCGGCGAGGATCTCCGTGGGCGCCATCATCGCCGCTTGGCAGTTGCCCGCCAGCGCCGAGAGCGCCGCCATGGCCGCCACCACCGTCTTGCCCGACCCAACGTCCCCCTGCACCAGCCGCAGCATGGGCGCGGGGCGGGCCAGGTCGAGGGCGATTTCTTCCAGCACCCGACGCTGGGCACCGGTGAGCGCAAACGGTAGCTGCGCCAGAAAGCGCGTTTGCAGGCTGCGCCCCGACGGTAGCTCCGGCGCGCCGTCGGCCTGGATACGCAGGCGCACTTCCCGCAGGCTCAGTTGATGAGCCAGCAGCTCTTCCAACGCCAGGCGCCGCGTGGCGGGGTGGTGGCCATGGGTCAGCTGCTCCAAATCCACGTCCGGCGGCGGCTGGTGCAGTAGCTGCAAGCTAGCGTGCAGCCCCGGCAGTTGAAAGCGCTGACGCAGGGCATCGGGAATCACATCGGGCAGCGCTTCGGGCGCTTGCTCCAACAGGCGCAGCGCCTGCTGGGTCAGCGCCCGCAGACGGGTTTGGTGCAGCCCCTCGGTGGTGGGGTAAATCGGCGTGTAGTACTCCTCCACCGGCGTTTCACTGCCACCGCTAAGACGGTATTCCGGATGATAGATCTCTAGCCCCGTGGCACCTGCCCGCGCTTCGCCAAACGCTCGAACGGTCACGCCGGGGCGAAGCTGCTGCTGTTGCGCGGGCGAGAAGTGGAAAAAGCGCAGACTCAAAATGCCGCTATCGTCGCGCAGACGAATCAGCAGGCTGCGCCGTCGCCCTTTGACGATATCACTGGCGGTCACTTCCCCCTCGACCACCGCTTCATGGCCTGCCCGCAGCAGGCCAATGGGGGTGAGTCGCGTGCGGTCTTGGTAGCGTAGCGGCAAGTGAAACAGCAGATCACTCAAGCGCTCCACACCTAGGCGGGCCAGCTTGATGGCCAGCGCCTCGCCTACGCCCTTGAGCGCCGTCACCGGCGCGGACAGCTCACTCATGGGGCTTGCTTCACCTTATGCACCGGCTGCTGGCACTGGCTGATCGCGTTGGCCAAGGCATCGATGGCCTTCGGGCGCGGAAAACTGGCTCGCCAGGCAATGGCCACCGTGCGCGAGGGTGCTGGTTCTACGAAGGGGCGGCTGACCAGCATGGCGTTCTCGTACTGGTCGGTGCCGAGCGCCGACTGCGGCAGCACGGTAATGCCGAGTTTGGACGCCACCATATGGCGAATCGTCTCGAGCGAGCCGCCTTCGGCAATCAGGGTATTGTTGGGACTGTTGAGCTTTTGAGTAATCGCCGGGCAAGCTTCGAGGATTTGGTCGCGGAAGCAGTGGCCTTCGCCCAGCAGCAGCAGCCGCTCTTCTAATAGATCTTCTTTATGGATCGCCTCGCGCTCGACCCACGGGTGGCTGGCAGGCATCAACACCTCGAAATGCTCGTCGTAGATCGGCTTGGTGACCACGTCGGTTTCGGTAAACGGTAGGGCCACGATAATCACGTCCAGCTCGCCGCTACGCAGCTTGGCGCGCAGCGTGCCGGTCATGCCCTCTTCGATATACAGCGGCATTTGCGGGGCAGCGCTGGCCAGTGCTGGCACCAAATGGGGGAACAGGTAAGGTCCAATGGTATAAATCGCGCCGATGCGCAGCGGGTTAGCGAGCTGGTCTTTGCCCGCGCTGGCCAGCTCGTAGATCAAACCGCTCTGTTCCAATACGCGCTGGGCCTGGGCAACGATCTTTTCGCCCAAGGGCGTGACTTGCACGGTGGATTTAGAGCGTTCGAACAGCGGAATGTCCAGCTCGTCTTCGAGTTTTTTCACGGCGACCGAGAGCGTCGGCTGGGAAACATGGCAGCGCTCGGCGGCGCGGCCAAAATGGCGCTCTTGGGCAAGGGTTACGATGTAGCGAAGTTCTGTTAAAGTCATAGCAATGCCAGTGGCATCCTCTCGTTGCAGCTCGAGTCATCGTGTTAGCGAGACGGAAAAGGACAGACAAGCCCTATTGAAGATGGCACATCTCATAGGGACTTTGTATCTGATAGGGAATATTTATCAAGAGGGGTGAGCAAGGTGAAACTAACGGTACTGATTATCGGCTGTGGAGACATCGGCGTCACGCTTGGACAAGAGCTGCTAAATGATGGGCATCGCGTGATAGGTGTACGCCGCCAAGCCAACGCATTAGAGCATACCGGCATCGAGCCGCTATCCCTCGACCTCAACGACTTGGAAGGAGCCGACGCCAGCGCCCTCCCCCAAGCCGACTACGTGATTTACACCGTCAGTGCAGACCGCTTCGAAGAGAGTGCTTACCAAAGCGCCTATCCAGACGGTCTCAAGCGTGTGCTCAGCGTACTGGAGCAGCACGACACACCGCCACGGCGCATCTTCTTCGTCTCCTCTACCAGCGTCTATGGTCAGCAAGAGGGCGAGGTGGTCAACGAGGAGAGCCCCACGGAATCCACTAGTTTCTCCGGCACCCTGATGTGCGAGGCCGAACAGGCGCTGCTCAATCACCCGCTGCCCGGCACCGTGGTGCGCTTCTCCGGAATTTATGGCCCAGGGCGTGATCGTTTGATTCACCAAGTGGCCGAAGGCCGACTGGCCGCCGTCACGCCGGTGATCTACTCCAACCGCATTCATCGGGACGACTGCACCGGCATTCTGGCGCACCTGATCCGCTGCCAGGAGAGCGGCACACCGCTGGCCGACCTTTATCTCGGTAGCGACTGCGAACCGGTGACCATGCACAACGTGATGGCGTGGTTGGCCAAACAGTTGAAGGTGGAGTCCACCGACACCATGCAGTCGCCGCTGCGCCGTCGTGCCAGCAAGCGTTGCGACAACCGCCGTATTCTCGAAACCGGCTACACCTTCCGCTATCCGACCTACAAAGAGGGCTATGCCCAGGTGTTGAAAGAGGGCGGTTTTTTAGAGTTGCAAAAAGCCTAGCGCTCTAGCCGCGAGTCGATTGGAACGCTAGAAAACGCAAAGAGCGAGCCTCATCGGCTCGCTCTTTTTGTATGCGTCGGTGTCACGTCGTTTAGTCGCCGATCACCATCACGGCTTCGGCTTCTACTTGGCTGCCTTTGGGCAGCGCCTTCACGCCGACCGCCGCACGCGCCGGGAACGGCGTGGAAAAGAACTCTTCCATCACCTTGTTGACGATCGCAAAGTTGTCCAGATCGACTAAATAGAGGTTGAGCTTGACGATATCGCCCAGCGACCCAGCGGCTTCTTCACACACGGCCTGCAGGTTGGTAAAGACCTGACGCGCCTGAGCTTCGAAATCGTCCGAGACGATTTCCATGGTGTCTGGGTCGAGCGGAATCTGGCCCGACAGATACACCGTGTTGCCTGCTTTGATGGCCTGGGAATAAGGGCCGATGGCGGCAGGGGCCTTTTCTGTGTTGATAACCGCTTTGTTGCTCATGGGGTGTCCTTCTCCTGTAAAAATGAAACGTTGCTTATTATCGCCATGGCTGACGCCGCCAGCGTGAAACGCCAGCCGTCGACGCATGGGTGTTTAGTTAGCGGTACGGGTAATTTTGCCAACGTTGGGCAGGTTACGGATGCGTTTAATGATGCGGGCGAGGTGGACACGCCCTTTGACCGACAGCGTGAGATTGACGGTGGATAGGCGCGCGTCGCGCTCTTCGATACCAATGCGCTCGATATTGGCATCGGCATCGGTCACCAGTCCCGCCAGCTCGGCCACTAAGCCACGGCGGCTTTCGATTTCGATACGCAGTGCCACCGGGAAGTCTTCATCGATGTGTTCCGACCATTCCAGCGCAAACAGCTTTTCGGGATCGTTTTTACGCTCGGCGAGGTTTTTACACTCGCTGCGGTGTACCACCAGCCCTTTACCGACCGAGAGATGTCCTACCACCGGGTCGCCGGGCAATGGGTGGCAGCAACGGGCAAAGTTGATCACCATGCCTTCGCTGCCGCTGATGACCACGGCCTTGTCGTTGCTGTCAGACAGTGTCTTATCGAAGCTGTCGCCATGGGCGACATCCACCAAGCGGCGCGCGACCACGTGCGCCATGCGGTTGCCTAACCCCAACGACTCGAGCAAGGCATCCAGCGACGGTGCGTCCAGCTGCTCGAGCGCCTGCTCGAAGATACTCTCGTCGAGCTCTTCCAGGCTCGTTTCGAACGGTGCCAGCGCCTTGTTGAGCAGTCGACGGCCCAGCATCACCGCCTCCGCCTGCTGCTGATGCTTCAACGCATGGCGAATGGCGGAGCGCGCCTTGGCCGTCGTGACGAAATTCAGCCACGCCAGATTGGGACGCGCGCCGGGGGCAGTAATGATCTCCAGCGTCTGGCCGCTTTCCAGCCGCGTGGAGAGCGGCGCGAGGTGACGGTCGATCCGGCAGGCGATGCAGTTATTGCCAATATCGGTGTGTACGCTGTAGGCGAAGTCGATCACCGTGGCGCCCTGGGGCAGCTCCATGATGTCGCCTTTCGGGGTGAACACGTAGATATCGTCGGGGAACAGGTCGTTCTTGACGTGCTCAATGAACTCCAGCGAATCCCCCGCGTGGCGCTGCATCTCCAAAAGCCCCTTCACCCAGGCGCGGGCGCGAGCGTGGCTACCTTCGGCAATCGGGTGCGCGGTCTGGCCGGCTTTATAGAGCCAGTGGGCAGCGATCCCGTTATTGGCCATGGCTTCCATCTCTCGGGTGCGGATCTGCACTTCGATGGGCATGCCCCGCTGGCCAAACAGCGTGGTGTGCAGGCTTTGATAGCCGTTCGCTTTGGGAATCGCAATGTAGTCTTTGAAGCGCCCCGGCACCGGCTTATAGAGGTTGTGCACGACGCCTAGGATTCGGTAGCAGCTCGCCACGTCTTCGGTGATGATTCGAAAACCGAAGACATCCATGATCTCGATGAAGGGCTTACGCTGATCGCGCATCTTCTTGTAGATCGAGAGCAGGTGCTTTTGGCGACCAATCACCGTGCCTTTCAGGCCTTCATCGTCGAGGCTCTGCTGCAGCGATGACTGAATTTCCCGCATGGCGCTGCGACGATTGCCCCGCGCACTGGCCACGGCGCGCTTGATACGCTCGGCGCGCATGGGGTGAATCGCCTGGAACGAGAGGTCTTCCAGCTCGACACGAATGGTATTGATACCCAACCGACCCGCAATACGCGCATAGATTTCCAGGGTTTCCCGGGCGATGCGGCGCTTTTTGTCAGGGCGTAACGCGCCCAAGGTGCGCATGTTGTGCAGTCGGTCGGCCAGCTTGACGATGATGACGCGAATATCCCGCGACATCGCCAGCACCATCTTCTGGAAGTTTTCCGCCTGAGCAACGGCTTTGTCTTCGAAGGTGATCTGGGTCAGCTTGGAAACACCGTCGACGAGCTCGGCTACCGGCTTGCCGAACTGGGCCGCCAGGGCTTTTTTGGACACGCCGGTGTCTTCGATCACGTCGTGCAGCATGGCGGCCATCAGGCTTTGATGGTCCATGTGCATGTTGGCAAGAATATTGGCGACCGCCAGCGGATGGGTGACGTAAGGTTCACCCGAGCGGCGGCGCTGGCCATCGTGGGCCTGCTCGGCGTAGTAGAAGGCGCGCTTGACCTGCTGGATCTCGTCCGGGGGTAAGTAGCCGCCGAGTCGATCGGCCAGGTCATCGATGGTGAACATGTACCGCGCCTCTAATCGCTGCCTGCTTAATCGTCGATTTGAGTGCTAGGCGTCATGGCGGGACGCGCGCGCACCGGCGCTTCGACCGGCTCGTCCAGAACGCTGTGATCCACCAGGCCTGCGGCGATTTCGCGCAGCGCCATGACGGTGGGCTTATCGTTTTCCCAGGGCAGTTGAGCATCGCGGGAGCCGCGGGCCAGCTGGCGAGCACGCTGGGTGGAAATCATCACCAGTTTGAAGCGGTTTTCTACATTTTCCAGACAATCTTCAACGGTTACGCGTGCCATGGGGCCTTCCTGTAATGACGACGCCGGACCGGCGTTGTTGAACAACGTCGCCGACCCAGCGAAAAGAGTGGTGATAGGACCTGATAGATTACTCGACGCTAGGCGCCTGTGACAAGAGTGCATCGAGCAGCGGCGCGTGGCGTTCCTGCATGGTGGCGCGCGTCAAGCGGCGGCTGATCACCAGCGATTGGAGTTCCTGAAGCGCCGTGGTGAAGTCGTCGTTGATGACCAGGTAGTCGTACTCGTCGTAGTGGGACATCTCACTGACCGCATCGCGCATGCGTCGGGCAATCACCGCGTGTTCGTCGGTGCCACGGCTGGAGAGACGTCGCTCCAGCTCGCTACGCGATGGCGGTAGGATGAAGATCGACACGGCAGAAGACATCTGCTCGCGTACCTGCTGCGCGCCCTGCCAATCGATCTCTAGGATGACGTCTTGCCCCGCGTCTAGCAAGGTTTGGACCGACTGACGCGACGTGCCATAGTAATTGTCGAAGACCTTGGCATACTCGAAGAAGTCGCCGCGGTCGATCATCGCTTCGAAGTCAGGCACTTGGGTAAAGTGGTAATTGACGCCATTGACCTCACCTTCGCGTTTGGCACGCGTGGTATGCGACACCGACACCTGAATGCCGTCCAGGCTTTCGATCAGCTCACGAACGAGGCTGGTTTTACCCGCGCCCGACGGGGCAGAAACAATAAACAGCGTACCCTGGGACATGAAGCGCTTCCCTAGTTAGTCAAAATGGTCGTTCGTCATCACGCAGGCTGGCCACTGCCGACGTCATAGGGTGCGCAGTATCGCACACCCATGGCAGGGACTGTAGCGTTTCCAAACAGCCGCAAGGAGGTCAGCATGCGCAGCACATTGTTCATTTTATGCTTGATTGCGCTGGGAGTGGCGCTGCAAAAAGGGATGATCGAGATTCCCCGGCACTGGGCTCCCTGGGCGCCGTTACACGTCGATGACCCTATCACGCCCATTACCCAACTGAAGCTCAAGCGCTTGAACGACGACCGCACCGCCTGCCTCGCAGCGCTCGACACCGTGCCCGAAGGCGAGCTGCGCTACACGCCACTGGCCGATTACACCCCTACCGCCAGTTGCCCACTCAGCAATACCGTACGCATGCAACGCAGTAGCGTGCGCTTCAACCAGAGTTTCGTGGCCTCCTGCCCGCTAGCGCTGGCGTGGGTGATGTATGAACGCCATGCGTTGCAGCCTGCCGCACAGGCCATCATGGGTAGCCGGGTCGCCCAAGTGAACCATGTGGGTAGTTTTGCCTGCCGCAACGTATATGGCCGTGAGACGGGGCGACGTAGCGAGCACGCGACCGCCGAAGCGCTGGATGTGGTGGGGTTTCAGTTCGAGAACGGCCAGCGAATATCGCTCATTAGCGACTGGGACGATACGGGTAACGCGGGAGCGTTTTTGCGAGCCGCGCGGGATGGCGCGTGTGAGACGTTCGGCAATGTACTTGGTCCTGAGTACAACGCCGCGCATGCCGACCACTTTCATCTAGGCATGCGCGGTTTTAGCCTATGCCGCTAGGCAGGTGAGTTATTCGAGGTTGATATCCTCTTCATCGGTGGCTGCCCCCGTGGCGGCACCCACACCACCACCAATGACAGCCCCTTGTGTGACGCTACCACCGGTCACGGCAGCGGCCCCTGCACCAACCGCCGCCCCGACACCGGCACCGCTGGTTGCCCGCTCACCGGTCGTGGAACCACAGCCCGCCAGCCCGATGGTCAGTGCAGCAATGGCGCTCAACGTGACAAGACGCGAAGTATTCACTGAAGTATGCATAGGTCACCTCCTTATGGATTGCACCTTTACACCCTAGGAACGATACGCGCTTTTTGCCACTTTAAATGACATCAGCATTTATTTAGCCATACCTTATTTACAACCATGAGCAACCGTTGGTTGCGCTGACCCCGTGCGCTTCTCCAGCCAGCGCCCCCAGGCAAAAATCACCAGGCCACACAGCGCAAGCCCCGACCCGACCAGTCCCGTGCTCGACCAGCTAAACCCAGCGCTAATCGCCAAGCCCGCCAGCCACGCGCCCAGCGCATTGGCACCGTTGAATGCCGCGTGGTTCATGGAGGCCGCCATGGTTTGGGCGTCTTCGGCCACGTCCATCAGCCGCGTTTGCAACGACGGGGCCAGCGCCATGCTGGTGCCCACCAACCCCACGAACAGCAGTCCCGACCACACCTGGTTGGCAGCAAAGTAGAACAGCCCCTGCACCACAGCGCACCACACCAAAATGGTAGGAATGGCCCGCATCAGGTTTTTATCCGCCATGCGCCCGCCCACCAAGTTACCGGCGATGGAGCCCAGGCCAAAAATGACCAGCACCAAAGGCCCCAGCGCTTCGCTCATGCCCGCCTGCTGGGTCAGCGTCGGCATGACATAACTGAAGATCGAAAACATACCACCGCAGCCGATACAGGCAATCGCAATGGTCACCAGCACGCGCTGTTTGACCAGCGCGGAAAGCTCTCGCAGCGGGCTGGCGTGGGTATCGACAGGCTGCACAGGCACAAACAGGCGAATCAACAGCGCCGTGAGCAGCGCAATGCCGCCGACCGCCGCAAAGGCGATCTGCCAGCCCAACAGGTTACCCGCCCAGGTGCCCAACGGCGCACCGATTAGGATGGCCACCGTCAGCCCCATCATGACGCGGGCAATGGCCCGCGCCCGTTGATCGACCGGCACCGCACCGGCGGCCACCAGCGCCGCCACACCAAAATACGCCCCATGGGGCAACCCTGCTAAAAAGCGCAGCCCGACGAACGACCAAAATCCCGGGGCCATGGCGCTGGCAATGTTGCCCAAAGCAAATACCAACATCAGTGCGATCAGCAGGGCTCGTTTAGGCACCCGCGCGGCCAGTGCCGAGATTAGCGGCGCCCCCACCACGACCCCCAGCGCATAACTGCTGATGGAGTAGCCTACTTGCGGCACGCTCACGGCTAGGTCTTCCGCCACGCGGTTCATCAACCCCATGATGACGAATTCGCTGGTGCCGATGCCGAACCCGCCCAGCGCCAGCACGAACTCCGCCCATCGCGGATGCCGCGCCAGCTCCGTTGATGATGCTTGCATACCTCTCTCCCCAGGCGCTGTGTAAAGCGCCTGTTCACTGAAACGATCTTGGATAACCGCAAATGATGGCAGGATTAGACGAAAGTAGAAATATACGACGCTAAAAAAGTTAGCATGCAAAGGGCAAGGCATTCTGCACTTTCGCGTCATCATCAAAGTAGCAACTGCTAGGATGTTACGATGCACTATTGATCAAGAGAGGTGGCCATGACTCCCTGTACCCTCGAGCGCGCCATGCAGGCCTTGGCCAGCGCCGATCCCGATATTGCTCGCGCTTACCCCTTGGTCGGTGCGCCCAACCCGCGCCAGCGCGACCCGGGGTTTGCCACCTTCTTTTCGACCATCGTCAGCCAGCAGATCTCCACCGAGGCCGCTCGGGCGATCATGGGCCGGGTGAATACGCTGCTGCCCGAACTGCATGCCAAGGCGGTGATGGACGTAGAAGGCCAAGCACTGCGCGATGCAGGGCTATCGTGGCGTAAGATCGAGTACGCCAAAGGACTGGCAGAGGCGGAGCTTGCGGGTACGTTTAGCGCCGATGGTTTGGCGCATCTCAGCGATGACGAGGCCATTGCCGCGATTACCCAACTGCGTGGGTTTGGCCGCTGGAGCGCGGAGATCTACCTGATGTTCTCGCTCCAGCGCCCCGACATTTTCCCCGCCGACGATCTTGCGTTACGTGTCGCGCTGGGCCGGTTGAAGGGCCTGGAAGAGAAACCTACGCCGACGCAGGCCCGACAGTTGGTAGCGCACTGGTCGCCCTGGCGCAGCGTAGGGTCGCTGTTTTTATGGCACTACTACCGCGGCGAGCCGGTGTAGAAGCAGCGCTTATCGACTTGGCCCTGCGCGTATGGCGTCATCGTCGGCGCCCTCCTCGTAGCCTTGGCTATCGACCGAGGCACGGCCTCGTCTTACCCGAAGAATGTCCGCCATGATCGCCAGGGCGATTTCCGCCGGGGTTTTGCTGCCCAAATCGAGGCCGATGGGCATGTGGATACGCTCGATCTCTGCCTCGCTCAGCCCGCCGGTTCGGCGCAGGCGCGCGGCCCTGGCTCGGGAGGTTTGTCGAGAGCCCATGACGCCAATGTAGCTCGCCGGGGTTTTGACCGCTTCCATCATGGCCAGGTCGTCGATTCGCGGATCGTGGGTCACGGCCACCACGGCGGTCGACGACGTACACATCCCCGGCAGGGCAATGTACTGGGACGGCAATTGGGGAACGAACGTCATCCCCTCGGGCCACTCGACACTGGCCGTGACCTCCTCCCGCGGATCGCATAGCACGACCTGATACCCCAACCGCAGGGCGAAGTGCGCGCACGCGTCGGCGACCGAGGAGTATCCGGCGAGAATGAGTTTGGCCACGGGCCCCACGCGCAGGAGCACGCTCTCCCCATGCGCCTCGTAGCACACACGCGGCCCGCCAGCGCTCGCGGGCGCCAGCGACGCGGCGCCATCGGCCAGGCTGACGCGTCGCAGCAACTCCTGCTCACCGGCCAGCGCCGCGCTGAGCTGTTCGAAGTGCTGAACGTTCGCCGACGTCGCCTCGCGTCGCTCGACCAGCACATCGAGTATGCCGCCACAGGGCAGGCGCACCTGGGGATGGCCATCCCCACTCCCGGGGGCGCCATAGCGCACGATCACGGCGGGCATCGTGTACTCACCGGCCACCACCCGTGCGAGGAAATCCTCCTCGACACACCCGCCGGAGAGCGACCCCACGTGGTCACCGCTGGCGTTGGCCACCATGATGGAGCCCGGCTCCCGCGGTGACGAGCCAAAGGTCGACAGGACCGTGCAGTACCAAACCGTGTCGCCGCCCCTGGCCCACTCAAGGGCCTGCGCGACAACTTGGGCATCCAGACTCTGCATGCTCAAGTACTCAGCTGGTCAGCAACGGGCAATTGCCGGATACGCTTGCCCGTCGCCGCATAGATCGCGTTGCACAAGGCAGGGGCGACCGGCGGCAAGCCGGGCTCGCCGACGCCTCCCATGGCATCACCGGGATTGTCGATGAGATGCACCCTCACGACCTTGGGCGCATCCGGCATGCGGGGAATGAGGTACTTGTCGAAATTGCTCTGCTGGGCGACCCCGTCTTCAAACGTCACTTCGCTTTTCAGCGCAATACCGATCCCCATCACGCACGCTCCTTCGAGCTGCGAGCGGATCCGCTCGGGATTCGCCTGCGGGCCGCAATCGAAGGCGATGTCCGCCTGATGGATGATCACGCTGCCCTCGCTGTCGACTTCCACATCGAAGACGATCGCGGTATACGACACGAAGCTATGGTGAAACGCCAGCCCCAAGCCACGCCCCTCGGGCATTTCGCGCCCCCAGCCCGCTTGCTCGGTGGCGCGCTCGATGACCCGGCGCAGGCGAGCGGTATCGATGGGATACAGGTCAGGGTTTTCACCGTAATTCCAGCCGTCCCCCAGGGTCAGGCTATCAATTTTGCGGTCGGGGCCGAGCAACGCCAGCGCGTAATCTTTGTGGTCGCGGCCAGCGGCCACGGCCATTTCATGGGCAAAGCTCTGGATCGCCCAGGCGTGGGGCAGGTTGTAGACGGCACGAAACCACCCGATGCGCACATGGGCGGGGGCTGGCGGGTTTTCCAGGCGCACCGAGGGTATGTCGAACGGCATCGTATTCAGGCCCATCCCCAGCTCGAACGCTTGCTTATGCTCAGGGTCCGGGGCAAACAGCGAGGCAATGCTGGGCGACAGGGTGCGGTGGAGCCAGCCCGTGGCGTTACCGTCGGCGTCGAGACTCGCCTCCAGATGGTCCACGGAGACCGCGTGAAAAAAGGCGTGCTGCACGTCGTCTTCGCGGGTCCACTGCAGTTTGACCGGCCGGCCCTCGAACGCCTGGGCCACCCAGGCCGCTTCGCTCACGAAGTCCGGCTTGGACTTACGCCCAAAGCCACCACCCAGCAGCGTTTGATGGACGGTCACGTTCTCTAGCTCAAGCCCCAACACGCTGGCCACCCCCTCGCGGGCGGCTCTGGGGTGCTGAACCGGCGCCCACGCTTCGGCTTTGCCGTCTTGGACACGCACGATGGCTACCGGGGGTTCCATGGGGGCCTGCGCCATGTGCGGCATATAGTACGTCGCCGCGACGCGCCGGTGGGCGCTACTCAGCGCGGCGTCCACATCGCCGGACTGACGAACCACCTTACCCGGCGACTGCGCCGCCTGCTCCAGCGCTTGCCGGTAAGCTTCTGAACGATAGTCGGCGTTATCGCCCGCGGCGCCGGTATCCCACTCGATGTTCAGCGCCTTGCGCCCCTCGATGGCCGCCCAGGTATTCGAGGCGATCACCGCAATGCCGCCCAGCGGATTGAATGCCGCGGGCTGTGTCGCCGTGTCGATGCGCATCGTTCGTTGAACACCGGGCACCTTGAGCGTTTCGCTGTCGTCGACGCTTTGGATGGTCGCCCCGTACACCGGTGGGCGAGCCACCACGGCGTAGAGCATGTCGTCCAGCGCCACGTCGGCGCCGAAGATCGCTTTACCGCTGACAATATCCTCGCCATCCGATGCCTTGGGCGACGACGACGTCAACTCACCGTTGACCCAGCCGCTCTCCTTGCCGACGAAGCGCAGCTCACTATCGGACTTCAACACCAGATCATTTCTGCTCGGCACGTCCAATTCACGCGCCGCCTCGGCGAGCTCGCCAAAGCCCAGCTCCCGCCCGGTGGCCGGATGGGTCATCTTGTGCAAGTCGGCGTGGACTTCCCAGACCGGCACTTCCCACCGCTGGGCAGCGGCCTGCTGTAGCATCAACCGGGCAGCGGCCGCAGCGCGGCGAATAGGGTCGTACCAGTGGCGCATGCTGCGGGAACCGTCGGTATTTTGGTTACCGTACTTCTCCTGGTCGGCGGGGGCTTGCTGCACGCGCACTTGCTCCCACTGCGCGCCCAGCTCATCGGCCGCCACCATCGCGAGACTGGTGCGAATCCCCTGGCCCATCTCGGCACGGTTGTTGATGAACGTCACCCGGCCATCGGTATCGATCTGGATGAACACGTTGGGATTGTCCACCCAGCCACCCGGCATGGCGCCCGCTCCAAACTGCGCCTGTTGATTGGCCATGCTCATGTCCCAGCGAGCCGCCAACAGCAGGGCCGACACACCGGCGATGCCTTTCAGCACGCCCCGACGGCTGACGTTGGCCAGCAGCAATGCATTACGAGAATCGCTCATGAGTTGGCCTCCTCACCGGCTGCGCGCTCCACCGCCGCCAAAATACGGTTGTAGGTGCCACAGCGGCACAGGTTGCCTGACATGGCGTCGATGATTTCCTGGGGCTGCGGCGCTGGGTTGTGTTTGAGCAACCCCGTCGCGTTCATGATCTGGCCACCCTGGCAGTAGCCGCACTGCGCGACGCCTAGCTCCAGCCACGCCTGCTGCACTTTTTGGCCAACAGGGTCGTCTGCCATGGCTTCGATGGTGGTGACTTCACCGGTGACGGCAGAGACCGGCATCACGCAGGAGCGCGTCGCCACCCCATCGATATGCACGGTGCACGCACCGCACTGGGCAATGCCACAGCCAAATTTGGTGCCCTTCATGCCCACGACATCGCGAATCGCCCAAAGTAGGGGCATCGTGTCGGGGATATCGAGTGAATGCGACTGTCCATTGATGGTCAGGTTGATCATTGGTCTCTCCCAGTCCCGGTTATTGTCATTCGTTCACGGCGTTGCAGCGTCACTGCCTTGAGTCTAGCCAGTGAACAAAAATTAACCATTTCGCGCCATGATAGGGAACGAGAACCGCCAAGATTCCGACGAATCATCAAATAAATCGGACGAATAGGCATGAAAACGGTGCGCGACGTCGTGTCCGCGCACCGCTCGCTATGCCGCCATGCGGCGACTTACGCGTCTAGCCCGCCAAACTTGCCGTTCTGGTAGTCTTCGACCGCTTGCACGATCTCGTCGCGGGTGGTCATCACGAAGGGGCCGTGGGAGTAGACCGGCTCATCGATCACCTCGCCATGACCAAACAGCAGGCGCGCGTCGCTGGCGGCCTCGATGGTGAGGTGGTCACCGTCGCGGTCGACTTCGATCAAATGGTGCGCTCTGGCGGGCTCGCCGCCCACCGTGACATCGCCACTCACCACGTATAGAAACACCTGCCGCCCAGGGGCGACGGGAAGCTGCTCACGCGTACCCGCAGGCAGCGCGAGTGTGGACATGAATACGCCGGTCAGCGACTCGATAGGGCCTGACTGCCCTTGCCACTCCCCGGCGATCAGGTTGAGCGTACCGCCGCCCGCCAGTGAAACCGCGGGGATGCCCTCTTCCTGCAGGCCTACGTAGCGCGGCTCGCTCATCTTGAGCCGTGACGGCAAGTTGACCCATAGCTGCAGGATTTCCAGCGGCCCGCCGTCGCGCAGAAATTCCTCTGGGGAAATTTCCGCATGCACGATGCCGCTGCCAGCGGTCATCCACTGCACGCCGCCTGCGTGAATCACACTCTGGTGCTTGGCGCTATCCGCGTGGGCCAATGAACCTTCCAAAATGAAGGTGACCGTTTCAAACCCACGGTGCGGGTGCGGCCCAAAGGGCAGCCCCTGATTGTTGGCCGGGTACACCAGAGGGCCGTGATGGTTCAAGAACAGAAACGGATCGAGCTGATCCAGCCCCGGCCCCGGCAGCGGCCGACGGGTGACCAAATCGCCGATATCGTCCCGACGAGCCGCATGCTGAGCGACCACGCGGCGAACGGATGGGGTATTGGCTGATGACATAACGTCCTCCTTATCGATACGCCCAGCGTAAAACCTCAGTTGATGGATGAGGAGCGAATAATTTACCCCGGTTCATTGAAGGAAATGCACAGAAACCGCTAGCGGCTGGGAACGTTCAGCCGCCCCACCACCGTAAAACCCTCCTCTTGGGGGCGCACGACCACCATTTCTCCAGAGCTGACGCCGCCGCCGGTCAGCGCCGTGATATTCACCTGATGCGTGACCAGCAACAGATTCCCCGGCCCCTGCCACCCCGCCATACGTTCACGAGCCGCTTGGGTAATGGCCACCTGATCCCCACGCCCGCGAAAGAACGAATTCAGCCACGGCGCAGACATGACAGGCCCCACCGCCATCAGCTCAGCGGTGTCCAGCGCTCGGCACCACTGGGAGCTGTACACTGCATCGATCGCCACGCCCTGCTCCCGTAACGCCTGCCCCGCTGCCACGGCATGGGCGCGACCTTCGCTGGAGAGGTTGCGCTGGGTCTCGCACGCCTCCAATACGAACCCCGGCGGGTCGCCAATGCCGGGCGCCAGCGAATGGCGCATGAGAATGACCAAACCGCCCTCTTGGAGGGCTTGCCAGGTGGCGGTGTTGGCCTGAGCAGTGAGGGGTACAAGGCAAATCAGGCCCGAGAGCATGTACAGGATAAGAATGCGGAGCGGGGACATTGGCAAACCCTCTGATGAGAACGAACTCCCCTCTTTTATCAAAATTTCGTGACGACGGTGACTCCCACGCCTTCGAACTTATCCATATTGGTCAACGCCTGCACGGATTCCTCCAACGTAATGCGGCGGCCAATCAGCCGTTCGGGTGCCAGTTTGCCCGACTGGATCATCGCCAACATGGCACCGTAGCGATGCGCCTGCATGCCGTGGCTGCCCAGAATTTCCAGCTCGTTGGCAATCACCTTGCTCATGGGGATGGCAGGCGTGCTGTAATCTGCCAGCATCAACCCTACCTGGACATGCTTGCCGCGCTTGCGCAAATTGCTAATAGAGTTGAAGCAGGTGGTGGGGTGGCCCAGCGCATCCAGCGAGACGTGCGCGCCCCCTTGGGTGATCTCGACCACCGCTTCCACCACGTCGGCCACTTGATTGGCATTCACCGTAGCCACCGCCCCTAGCTGGTGCGCCAGGGCCAGCGCCTGCTCGGAAATATCCACCGCCACCACGTTGGCACCGGCTGCGCTGGCGATCATGATCGCCGACAGCCCCACGCCACCACAGCCGTGCACGGCCACCCACTGCCCCGCCGACACGCGGCCCTGGTCTATCACCGCACGAAAAGAGGTCACGAACCGGCAGCCCAGGCTGGCGGCGGTATCGAACGTCAGGGTGTCCGGCAGGGCGACCAGGTTTACGTCGGCGTAGTGAATGCTCACATTCTCGGCAAACGAGCCCCAGTGGGTAAAGCCCGGCTGAAACTGGTGATCGCACACCTGATGGTGACCCGCGTTGCACTCCGGGCAGGTGCCGCAGCCGCCCACGAACGGCACGGTCACCCGATCCCCGACCCGCCACTTCGTCACGTCTTTGCCTACCGCTTCCACCACGCCGGACAGCTCATGGCCCGGCACATGGGGAAGCTGGATATCCGGGTCGTGGCCCATCCAACCGTGCCAATCGCTGCGGCATACGCCGTTGGCCATGACTTTGACCACGACGCCGTGGGGCTCGGGAGTCGGATCCGGCACCTGCTGAATAGTGGGCGGGGTAGAGAACTGCTCGAAGACGACGGCTTTCATGGGCCACTCCTGAACGTTTAGGCTGCGGATTCGCTAACGCTACTATAGCGAGCCTAGCCTGCCCCCAGGATTCATCGCCATGTGCTCGACCCGTTCGGCTCCTACTTTTCACTCAATATTCTGAATCTGCTCCCGCATCTGCTCGATCAACACCTTCAGCTCTACCGCGCAGCGGGTGGTCTCTGCCACCACGGATTTCGATGAGAGCGTATTGGCTTCGCGGTTGAGCTCCTGCATCAGGAAGTCCAGGCGGCGGCCTTTGGGGCCTTTTTGGGAGAGCTGGTGGCGCACTTCGTCGATGTGCGCGGTGAGGCGATCTAGCTCTTCGTCCACGTCGGCTTTTTGGGCCACCAGTACCAGCTCGGCTTCCAGACGCTGGGGGTCGAGTTCGGTTTTGGCGATGTCTAAACGCTCTAGCAGTTGGGCACGTTGGCGCTCCAAAATCTGCGGCAGCAGGCTGCGTACGGTGGCCACTTGCTCGCTGACCGCCTCCAGGCGGGTGGTGATCATCTCGGCGAGCTTGTCGCCTTCGCGGGCGCGGGCGTCGATCAGCTCATCCAAGGCTTGGTCAAACAGCGCGTTGGCGGCGGCTTTGATGGCGTCTTGGTCGAGGTGCTGGGTTTCCATTACGCCGGGCTGATTGAGCAGCGCTAGCGTGGTGGGCGGCACGGCGCTGGGCACCTGCTGCTGAATGGCGGCCAGGGCATCGGCAATCTCTTTTAGGCGCTGGGCGTTCACGGCCGGTGCTTGGGCGGTATCAGCGCTCTCAAAGCGTACGCTGCACTCCACCTTGCCACGCGCCAGGCGCGTGCGCAGCGCTTCGCGCAGCACCGGCTCTAGATCCCGCAGGCTTTCGTGTAGGCGAAAGTGCGGCTCCAGGTAGCGCTGGTTCACCGAACGAATCTCGACCTGCAGGGTGCCAAACGGGGCGGCCTGCTCGGTGCGGGCGAAAGCGGTCATGCTATGTACGTGGCGGGAAGCGGCCATAAGTGAGCATCCTATCCATCAATGTGATTCCGGACAGTCTAACCGATAGGCCCATCCACGCACGCTCAGACGTGTACAATAGAGGGCTTTCCACTTTTAACATGATGTGAGGTGCTATGCGTCCTGATGTTGTTCGCCCCAGCGGTCGCGAGGCCGACCAGCTCCGTGAGATTCGCTTGACCCGTGACTACACCCGCCATGCGGAAGGCTCCGTGCTGGTGGAGTTTGGCGATACCAAGGTGCTGTGCAACGCGAGCGTGGAAGCGGGCGTGCCGCGCTGGCTGCGAGGTAAGAATCAGGGCTGGATTACCGCCGAGTACGGCATGCTGCCCCGCGCTACCCACTCCCGCAGCGGCCGCGAAGCGACCCGCGGCAAACAGGGTGGCCGCACGCTGGAGATTCAGCGGCTGATTGGCCGCAGCCTGCGCGCATCAGTGAATTTGAAGAAGCTGGGCGAATTCACCATTACCGTGGATTGCGATGTCATCCAAGCCGATGGTGGCACGCGTACGGCGGCGATTACCGGCGGCTGCGTGGCGCTGGTGGATGCGATTCGCTACCTGCAGCGGGAGAAGAAGATCAAAGGCGACCCCTTCAAACAGCTGGTCAGCGCGATCTCGGTGGGTATCTACAAAGGCGTGCCGGTGCTGGACCTGGACTACCCCGAAGACAGCAAAGCCGACACCGACCTGAACGTGGTGATGACTGAAGACGCTGAGCTGATCGAAGTGCAAGGCACGGCGGAAGCGGGCGCGTTCAGCCGTAAAGAGCTGAATGCCATGCTGGACCTAGCCGAAAAAGCCGGTAATGAGCTGCGCGAGAAGCAGCGTGAAGCACTGGGCATTCGACCTTGAGCGAGCCAAACGCAACAGGCCAGCGGTAAGCTGGCCTGTTGGCGGTGCGACGCGGGAAGTAGCTAACGCTTAAAGCGCTAGATCGTACTCGACGATCAGCGGTGCGAACTCGGAGAAGGTCGCATCGTAATCGATCCACGCGTCGACCACGTGACGACGGAAGTTGGGGCCGACCAGCTGGTAGTCGATCCGCCAGCCCTCTTGGCGATCACGGGGCACGTCTTGGTCAAGCTTGGGCCACCAGGTGTATTCCCCAGCGTCGCGATTGATTTCGCGGAAGGTGTCGATAAAGCCGGTGGGGCCAAGCACCTGATCCATCCAGGCACGCTCTTCCGGGCGGAAACCGGAGGTGAGCTGGTTGTCCGACCAGTTGGCCAAATCGACGGTTTTGTGGGCAATGTGCCAGGTGCCGCAGATGATGTATTCGCGGCGCTTGCGCGACATCTTCGTCAGGTACTCTTGGTACTGCTCCATGAACGCCTGTTTGGCTTTTTGGTCGCTTCCATCGGGCATCAGGAAGGTGGCAATACTGAAGCGGTCGTAGTCCGCCTGCAGAAAGCGCCCTTCGTGATCGCACTGAGGGAATCCCAGGCCGTACATGATGGCTTTAGGAATTTTGCGGCAATAGAGTGCCACGCCGGCGAAACCATCCTCCTCGGCATCCAGGAAGTAGCCTTCATAGCCTTCCGGATAGAGGATATGGTCACCCAGTTCGAAACTTTTCGCCTTGATGTTCTGCACGCAGACCACGTCGGCATCCTGCTGAGCCAGCCAGTCCAGGAAGCCACGGTCGACGGCATCACGTATACCATTGACATTGATGCTGGCAATTTTCATAAATCGTCCCTTTTGCGTCGCTGCTGTATGATACCCGACGTTTAGACGTTTGGGTAAATAGACAAACCAAATCTTGCTATTTAGCCCCGTTTTATTGTTGCGTTTGACTTACATTCTTATCGACCACCCCTACCGACAAGAGAACACCGCCGTGGCCACCACTCTACAACCCTACCAACGCGATTTCATTGCCTTCGCTATTGAGCAGGGCGTGCTCAAGTTTGGCGAGTTCACGCTGAAGTCGGGGCGAGTAAGCCCTTACTTTTTCAACGCCGGGCTGTTCCAAACGGGCCGCGCGCTGGCCAAGCTGGGCCGCTTTTACGCCCAGGCGATCGTCGATAGCGGTTTACGAACGGACGTACTGTTTGGCCCGGCCTACAAGGGCATTCCGCTGGCGGCGGTCACCGCGGCGGCCCTGGCCGACCACCATGACCACGACATGCCCTACGCGTTCAACCGCAAAGAGGCCAAGACCCACGGCGAAGGCGGCAACATCGTAGGGGCTCCGCTGGCCGGTGATATCTTGATCATCGATGACGTGATCACCGCAGGGACCGCCATCCGTGAAGTGATGAGTCTGATCGAGCAAAGCGGCGCGCGGGCAGGCGGGGTGATCATCGCCCTCGACCGACAGGAGCGCGGCCAGGGGGAACAGAGCGCCATTCAAGAAGTGCAGGCGCAGTACGGCATGCCGGTGGTCAGCATCGTTACCCTCGAACAAGTGCTCACGTATTTGGAAGAGCACGCAGGCGGCGAGATGCTCGCCTACGCCGATGCGGTACGCGCTTACCGCGACCAGTACGGTATTGCCGGGTAAAGCTAGATCGCGAGGGCGCCAGCGTAATTCTGCTGGCGCCACGCCTCATAACTCACCACCGCTACCGCGTTGGAGAGATTCAAACTACGGTTATTGGGCTGCATGGGAATACGCAGTTTATGCTCGGCAGGCAGCATGGCGTGCACCTCAGGGGAAAGCCCGGCGGTTTCCGAACCAAATAGCAGCACATCCCCCGGTGCGAAGTTGGCATCGCTGTGGGCGCGGGTGCCCTTGGTGGTAATCGCCCAGATGGTGCGCCCCTGCATGGCGGTGTAAAACGCCGTAAAATCCGCGTGTCGGGTCACGTTGGCGAGGTCGCGGTAGTCTAATCCCGCGCGGCGCAGCTTTTTCTCTTCGAGATCGAAGCCTAGCGGCTCGATCAAATGGAGTCGGCAGCCGTTGTTCGCCACCAGGCGCATAATGTTGCCCGTATTGGGAGCCATCCGCGGCTCGAATAGCGCTACTTCAAACATCACCACCTGCCTATGAGTTACCTGCTGTATTTGCCCGCTGCGCCTTCGTCAGCGCCGCTGATTGTAATGGAAATCGCTCCGAAACACTTGTAGAGGTCACCCTTCGCCATGACGCCCCAACCGCCAAAGAGCATTCTTAGCCGTATCAAAGGGCTCAACCCACGCCAGCAAGAGGCGGTGCGCTACATCGATGGCCCCTGCCTGGTGTTGGCGGGCGCGGGGTCGGGCAAAACCAGCGTGATCACCACCAAGATTGCCTACCTCGTGCAAGAGTGCGGCATGAGCGCCCGCAAAATCGCGGCGGTGACCTTTACCAACAAGGCCGCCCGAGAGATGAAAGAGCGGGTGGGCCAAATGCTGAAAGGCAAAGAGGGCCACGGGCTGACGGTCTCGACCTTCCACAACCTGGGGCTCAACATCATTCGCGGCGAGCTGAAGACGCTGGGCTACAAGCCGGGCTTTTCACTCTTCGACCCGGAAGACGCCAAGGCGCTGCTGCGCGACTTGATGAATAAAGACGCTCAGGTCGATGCCGAGCAGATCAACGCCGTGCAGGCCAAGATTTCCCAGTGGAAGAACGACTTGGTACTGCCGGGGGAGGCGCTCTCGTTCGCGGCGGACGATGACGAGCACTTCGCCGCGCGGGTGTACGAAGCCTACGTTCGCCACCTGAAAGCCTACAACGCGGTGGATTTCGACGACCTGATCCTGCTCCCGGTGGTGCTTCTACAGCGCGACCCCGAGGCGCTGGCCCGCTGGCGGCGTAAAATCCACTACATGCTGGTGGATGAGTACCAGGACACCAACGTCTCCCAGTACCTGTTGGTGAAACTGCTGATGGCGGAACGGGCCACCTTTACCGTGGTGGGCGACGACGACCAGTCGATTTACGCCTGGCGGGGCGCGCGGCCGGAGAATCTGGTCACGCTAGGGGAGGATTTTCCCCGTTTGAAGGTCATCAAGCTGGAGCAGAACTATCGCTCTACCGGCACCATCCTGCGTGCCGCCAACACGCTGATTGCCAACAACCCCCACGTCTACGATAAAACCCTGTGGTCGGACATGGGCGACGGCGCGCCGATTCGCGTGGTGGTGAACCGCCATGAAGAGGCCGAAGCCGAGCGGGTGGCTAGCGAAATGCTCACCCGGCGCATCAAAGAGAACGCCGAGTGGCGCGATTTTGCGGTGCTCTACCGGGGCAACTTCCAGGCGCGGCTGCTGGAATTGAAGCTGCAGCACTATCAAATCCCCTACAAGCTCTCCGGCGGTACGTCGTTTTTCTCGCGTAACGAGATCAAGGACGCCATGGCCTACCTGCGCCTGCTGATCAACCCCGCCGATGACAACGCCTTCTTGCGTATCGTCAACGTGCCGCGCCGGGAAATTGGCCCCGGCACGCTGGAGAAGCTCGCCAACTATGCCACCGAGCGCTCGATCTCGCTGTTTGCCGCCTGCCACGAACTAGGGCTCGAGCAAACGCTGCCCACCCGCGCCGTGGAGCGGCTCTCGCGCTTTACCCACTTCATCGACGGCGTGCGCAAACGGATGGACCAGGGCGATGCGATTGCCGCCATCCGCGACATGCTGCGGGAGATGGATTACGAAGCATGGCTCTATCAAAACGCCAGCGCGCCCACCATCGCCGAGCGTCGCATGGCCAACGTGTGGATATTGATCGACCAACTGGAAAAATCGCTGGACCGCGACCCGGAAGACGCCACAGCTTCCACCGAGACAGAAACCGACGGCGTGGAAGCGGCTATCTCCCGCCTGGTGCTGCGCGACATTCTCGAACAGCAGGCAGAAGAGGATGACTCGGACCGCGTGCAGCTCCTCACCATGCACGCCTCCAAAGGGTTGGAGTTTCCTCATGTGTATCTGATGGGCTTGGAGGAGGATCTGCTGCCCCACCGCAACGCCATCGAAATGGATACCGTGGAGGAGGAGCGCCGCTTGGCCTACGTGGGCATTACCCGCGCCCGACGCACGCTAACGCTCACGCTGGCCCGCCAGCGCAAGGCGTATGGCGAGCTGATGGACTGCCAGCCCAGCCGCTTTTTGGATGAGTTGCCCGCGGATGATTTGGAGTGGGAGGGCCGCGCCGATAAAGAGGACCCGGAGAAGAAGCAGGCACGCGGTAAAGATGCCATTGCCGGATTGCGTTCGCTGCTGGGATGAGCGTACGAAGCAAAGCGCGCACATAAAAATATCCACAGGGGGTTTTGAATGCCCACCTGTGGATATCTTATAAAGAATGATGCCCCCACCCTACGGTTAGGGTGAGGTATCCACTTACTGTACTTGCGAGACCATGTAGTCGACGACGGCCATGATCTCTTCATCGGACGCGCTGCTGCCACCGCGCGGCGGCATCACGCCCTTACCGTTGAAGACACTTTGGTAGAGTGCGTCGGTACCCTGCTCAAGGCGCGGGCCCCAGGCTTCCGCATCACCGATGGCGGGGGCACCCGCCACACCAGCGGCGTGACACGCTGCGCAGCCAATGCTGGCGTAGAGGGCTTCACCGTCTAAGCCGCTATCACCACCGGCTGCCTCGGCATCACTGGCGGCAGTGGCTTCCTCAGCGGGCGCTTCAGTGGCTGCTTCGTTAGCCGCCATGTCGTCGCTCGCGCCTTCGTCGGCGGCTTCTGCTGTTGCTTCTGCACCGCCACCCAGTTCAGGGACTTCCATCACGGGAGAGACCAAGTGAGCAACAGCGGCTTCCATCTCTTCGTCAGAGAGGTTGGGGTTGCCGCCACGGGCAGGCATCGCGCCAATACCGTTGATGGCGTGGTCTAGCAGGGTGTCAAAGCCTTGCTCGGTGCGCTCGGCCCAGGCCGCTTCATCGCCACGTACCGGGGCACCGGCTGCGCCCGTTTCGTGGCACGCCATACAGACGTTGTTGTAAATACCGGCACCGTCAATTTCACCACCACCGCCACTGCTGGCCGCGGCCGGTGCTGCGGCCGTACCACAGTCTTGGCCTTGAAGGCAGAGTTGTCCTACCGGCGCTAGGCGCTCAGCGATTGCGTCACGCGCTGCATCTTGGGCATAAGCACCGGATGTGCCTGCCATGACGCCGAGGGCCGCCAGCCCGCTCATGATCAGCTTAGATTTCACTCTCACCACCTCTTGAGTTTTATGTAATAAACGCGTTGCGCTTCAAAACGAGTGCGTCCGTTTTTGCTTATGCTGACTACCTAGCGCTTGGAGACACCGCTCTTGCCGAAGTGCGGCCATGCCACTGTCGATGAACTCTGCCACCGGGACACCGAAACGCCAAGACATACGTATAGAGTTAGTATACCGAGAACATAAAGGGTAAGAAAATGCTACTAAGCGCGGCAATTCAACCCACGGTAATGGTGCTCATTCGTTGCGACCGCTGAAGACGACTTCAATACCACCCTAACAGGCGCTCGCGCCCCCGTAGTTCGAAGCCTGTGTGGTCATATACACGCCGTGCAGGTGTGTTTTGCGCATCGACCGTTAAGCTCAGGCTCTGCGCCCCAGCCTCGGCGGCCAACGTTTGCGCATGGCCGATGATGGCTCTCCCCAGCCCTTGGCCCCGCCATTCGGGCACCAGCCCCATCAGTTGCAGGCTCCAGTGCGAGGAAGAGGTGCCCAGTAACAATACCCCCACCTCTCGCTGCTGGTACGTCAACCCAAACCAATGCGATGGTTGAGACGACCCCGCCTGAGCCTGAAACCCCGCCAGCAAAGTCGTCACGGGCAGTGCATCGCGCAGCGCTGGGCAATCCAACGACGCTTCCCCCACCCGCGCCAACAGAGCATGCTGCTCAGCCAGAGGAAACATCGTGAACGGACGTAACCCCAGCGATGGCTGGGGAGCAACGGAAGTTTGGCATGTCCATACCCGATGCTCCAGCGTGGCCATGGCCCGCATTCCGCCATGAACCAGCGTTCTTTCCCATGCGTCCCACGGCGCGGGTAGTACCACGTGGCACAACGCGATGGGCTCGCGCCTTATCCACTCTCGTAGGGCGTTTAACAAGGGCAGCGCGGCATCGACGTGCTTGGGCAACCATAGCTGCGCCGTTTGGCTCGACAGCGGCTGCACCCAAGCAGCCGCGAGAATATGCTCGCCCGTCATGGCCACCCATAGGCCTCGCCAATCGGCCGAGCGGGCCGTGGTCAGGGCGTGCTGCAAATCCGCCTGCTGGGTAGCATTATGAACAGCTGCCAAATGCAGCAGCGCCTCGCGCCGACGGTGGTCGGAGCAGGGCCGAACGACAAGGTGGCTGAGTGGCGAACGACGTGTCATGTTAGATAACCGGGTAATATGAAATAGCCCCTATGAGTCAAGGAGGGTCCCCCTACGTTATGCGCCTGTTATTAGTAGAAGACGACCCCAGCTTAGCATCGGGAATTCGCATCGCCCTAAAACCCGAACACTATACGGTGGATCATCTTACCGATGGAGAGAGTGCGCTCAACGCACTCCAAAGCGAACCCTTTGATGCCGTCATACTGGATCTCGGTTTACCCAACGTGGATGGTATAGAGGTATTACGGACGATTAGACGTCACGGCAATCACGTGCCCATTTTAGTACTCACTGCCCGTGATGCCGTGGATCATCGCATTGAAGGACTCGATTCAGGCGCCGATGACTATCTCACCAAGCCATTTGAGGTGGATGAACTCAAGGCACGTTTACGCGCCCTGCTACGTCGTAGCCAAGGCCACACGAATGACGTGTTGAGATTTCGCGGCATTAGCTTGGATCCTCAATCGTTGATCGTGACCTATCAACATCAGACGGTTCCCCTGTCACGTCGTGAACTCGCGTTGCTTCAAGAGTTTATGAGTCATCCAGGACGTGTTTTCACCCGCGATACGCTCACTCGATTGATTTATGGGTGGGAAGAGGAGGTAGAGAGCAACGCCATTGAAGTTCATATCCATCATTTAAGGCGCAAGCTATTTCCCGATGTGGTGCGAACGGTACGGGGGATTGGTTATGTCATGGATAAGCCCGAGCAGGTAGCTCCATGACCTCCATCCGCCGTCGCACGTTAGGCCTCGTCCTACTCGTCTTTGGCATTAGCATGCTGATCATTGGCTATATCAGCTATCGCTATGCCGCTCGCGAAATCGAGGCGTTGCACGATAGGAGCTTGGCGCAAAATGCCGTGTTGCTAGAAGGACTACTTCAAGCCCCTTTGCCCGAATACGAACAGTCATTGCTGATTAGTAGCCTAGAAAAAGCCCTATCGGCCCCCCACCAACGTGTTACCTCTGCGACAGCTGACACTCTGCGTGAACTCGCCTTTCAATTGTGGGAAGAGGACCGTCTGCTTCTACGCTCTGCCAGCGGACCGAGCACGCCGCTGGTTCAGCAACCGGCTGGCTACTCGACGATCACGGTGGACGAGTACGAGTGGCGCGTGTACGTCCTGGATATTCCTAACAGCCCCAAACGCGTGGTGGTCAGCGAGCGCGAGGACGTGCGCGGCGAGCTAATCAGCGCCGTGGCGCTTCGCACGCTGCTGCCCGACCTCATCGGGCTGCCCTTCCTGACGCTGCTGCTATGGTGGTCCATTGGCTGGGGATTGGCACCTTTGTCTCGCCTGGCAGAGCAGATTCGTAGTCGAGATCCGCACAATCTCAAACCATTACCGCTCTATCCGATGCCACAGGAGTTGGGCACCATCGCTGGCGCACTGAACAGGCTGTTAGAGCGGCTGCGTCAACTGCGAATACGCGAAAAACGGTTTATTGCCGACGCCGCCCACGAACTGCGCACCCCTTTGGCCGTGCTGGATCTTCACGCCCAGAATGCGCTAGCGGCCGATAACGCCGAAGATCGTGAAGCGTCGCTGCACTACTTGCGTAGCGGTGTCGCTCGCTCGACGCGTCTAGTGTCCCAGTTACTCACCCTGGCGCGCCTCGACCCCGAAGAGGAGCCGCTGCCAGAAATACGCTTCGCCAACGTGCTGCAGGAAACTCAGGAAACCCTGGCAAAGCTCTCGCCACTGGCCGCCGAACGCCAACAGCAGCTGCTGCTCAATGCCGATCAGCATGCCGACTGGCAGATGGAAGAGGAGCCTGGCGCCATCGAAACACTCATACAGAATTTGGTCGGCAATGCCATGCAACACTCCCCGGCTCAGAGCATCGTGACGGTGACGCTCGAAGCCGCTTCCCAGGGCATCACGATCATGGTCGATGACCAAGGTCCCGGCATCCCTGTCCAAGCACGCAGTCGGGTCATCGAACGCTTCCAGCGTGCAGGCCCGGGAGCAGGCGCGGGACTTGGGCTTTCCATCGTCGAGCGTGTGGTCAAACGCCACGAAGGCTTGTTGCGGTTGGAAGAGGCTCCAAACGGCGGCCTGCGGGTGAGAGCGGTCGTGGCAAGAGATGCGTTGACGCAGCGCCAGGCAAAAGAATGAGAAAAAATGTAACACGGGGGATGTCTTAAGATTGTGATAAGAATTCCGTGCAAATGTGAAGGTACAAAGCAGGCGCGTGGTGAATGACCTGCTTCTTCACAACCACGGAGGTACCCCTCGATGAACCAACTCATGCACTCACATAAGCCGCTCGTTCAGTTTGGTGCGACTCCGTTGCTCACGACGCCGACGCCCAAGCAGTTGACGCCCGATAGCCCGGCCATGTCGGTACTCACCGACTTTACTCATGTCATGCCGCAATCGATCGCAGGCGACACGCCCATCGATGACGCTCATCTGAAAATGCGCCATGGCGGTATTCGTTTACTATTCGTGATGGACAAACAGTCCCACTGCGTGGGCGTGCTCACCGCCAAAGAGGTCATCGGTACCCGGCGCATCAATCTGGCCATGCAGCAGCGTAACCTAGAGCGCTCCGAAGTGACCGCCGCCATGATCATGACACCCTGGGAGAAACTCAGCGCCATGCCGCTGGAGCAGCTCGCGTCGCTCACCATCGAAGACCTCGTCCTCTCCATGGAAAGCTTTACCGAGCAGCATCTGTTGATTACCGAGCGCAAGCCAAACCAGGAGCTCAGCGTAAGAGGCATCATTTCTGCCACTGATATCCAGTCGGCCATGGGCAGCCGTTTAAATACCCAACCACCCACGACGGTGGTTCCCATGGCGCGCAGCTTCGCCGATATCTGCCAAGTCATTACCGGCCACGACTTATAAGCCACCAAGGCGCGTGGTCTTAAGTGCCATGCCGCCTGTCGACATATAGGCTCCTAACGAAACGCCCCTTATCCAGCGATAAGGGGCGTTTTTATTGGCCTGCCTAACCAAACGGCTAGGCAGGATAGCCAACCGCCTTAGAAAAGACTGGCGTTGATCAGCAGGTGTGCCACGATACTGGCTACGTAACCTAACAAAATAGCGGGCACCCAGCGCAAATGCACCGCAAACGTGTAGATACCACGGGCTTGCCCCATCAGCGCTACCCCGGCAGCCGATCCCATGGAGAGCAGGCTGCCCCCCACACCGGCCGTCAGAGTGATCAGCAGCCAGTTGCCTTCCGACATATCCGGCGCCATGGAGAGCACGGCGAACATCACTGGAATGTTATCCACCACCGCTGAGATCAGCCCCAGCACGACGTTGGCCCACACCGGGTCCCAGCCGCCGTAAAGCGTTTCCGAAAGCAGGCTGAGATAGCCCATGAACCCCAGGCCACCCACACACATCACCACCCCGTAGAAGAACAGCAGCGTGTCCCACTCGGAACGGGCAATACGGCTGAAGATATCGAACGGCACCACGCTGCCTAGCTGTTCCAGCTTTTTCCAATCTCCGCGGCGGGAGTAACGCTCACGTTTGCGCTCCAGCGAACGGGGCAAACTGCGACGCAGGTAATAGCCAAAGAATTGCAGCAGGCCTAGACCAAACATCATGCCCATAGCGGGCGGCAGGTACAGAATCGAGTGGCACAGCACCGAGATCGCCACGGTGATCAAGAACAGTACGATGATGCGCCGGGCGCCCCGCTTCAACCACACGTTTTCGGTGAGCGCAGCGGGCTGACGATTGACGATGAAAAAGTTCATGATCACCGCAGGCACCATGAAATTCACGATGGCAGGTACCAACAGTGCAAAGAAGCCTTCGAAAGGCACCTGACCGGCTTGCCACACCATCAGTGTGGTGATATCGCCAAACGGACTGAACGCACCACCGGCGTTGGAGGCCACCACCACGTTGACACAGCAGAGGCTGATAAACTTGTTATCCCCCTCGGCGACCTTTAGCACCACCGCACACATCAGCATGGCAGTCGTCATGTTGTTGGCGATGGACGAAATACCGAACGCCAAACAGCCGGTAATCCAGAATAGGCTCCGGTAGCTAAACCCCTTGCGCACTAGCCACGCACGCAGTGCATCGAACACACGACGCTCTTCCATGGCGTTGATGTACGTCATCGCCACCAGGAGGAACAGCAGCAGCTCGGTATACTCGAGCAGCGTCTCTTTGAAGGCGCTCTCTGCCTCATGGGGCATACCCGCTTGTACGTAGACCCACGCGACCATGGCCCAGATCAGGCCAGCGGCCACCAGAACCGGTTTGGATTTACGCATGTGGATGATTTCTTCACTCATGACCAGGGCATAGGCCAGAATGAAAATGGTCACGGAGGCAATACCGGCAAGCGAGGTGGTGAGATCGAGGGGGCCAGCAGCAGCAAAAGCAAGAGAGGGAAAAGCGAAGAGGCAGAGTGCGGTCAACAACCAAGCAACGCGGCAAGCGGGATGCCGAGTTGCAAGGACGTTAGGTGGTTTCATAGCAGCGTGATCCTGGCAGGGTTAGAGAGTACCGCCACGATCATAAGCACACTAACTATGTGCTGCAACGCAGCGATGGCGCATAAGATGCGGCCATTTGCCGCATCTTGTAAAGCGCTTTATTCATTCGATTGCAATTAATTGTGACGCTTCGATCATTCAACGGTCACGCTCTTGGCAAGGTTACGCGGTTGATCCACATCGGTGCCTTTCAGGACCGCCACATGATAGCTCAGAAGCTGCAGTGGCAAGGTATAGAGTAGCGGTGCCAGCGCTTCATGAACATTCGGTAGCTCCAAAACGTGAATATCGTCTTGGGAGTTAATCCCTACCTTTTGATCGGCAAATACGAATAGCTGTCCCCCACGGGCGCGTACTTCTTGGAGATTGGATTTTAGCTTTTCCAGCAGGTCATCGTTGGGGGCTACCGAGATGACCGGCATCTCGCTATCCACCAGCGCCAGCGGGCCGTGTTTGAGCTCGCCGGCCGGATAGGCTTCCGCGTGGATATAGGAAATCTCCTTGAGCTTCAGCGCGCCTTCTAAAGCAATGGGGTAGTGCGCCCCACGACCCAGGAAGAGCGCGTGATGCTTCTCTGCAAATGCCTGAGAAAGCACTTCGATCTGCCGATCGAGACCCAACACCTGCTGACAGAGCGCGGGCAGTGCCTGCAGGGCGCCAATGATCTCTGGCTGCGCTGGCTGGCCCTTCGCTTTACTGACCGATAGCGTCAGCAGCATCAGCGCAATCAACTGAGTGGTAAACGCTTTGGTCGAGGCGACGCCAATTTCTGGGCCCGCGCGGGTCATCAGCGACATGTCGGACTCCCGCACCAGGGAGCTTCCGGGCACGTTGCAGATCGCCAGCGAGCCGACATAGTTCAGCGTCTTAGCAAAGCGCAGCGCCGCCAGCGTATCGGCGGTTTCTCCAGATTGGGAGAGCGTGACGAACAGTGTCCCTTCCGGCACGACTGGGTGACGGTAGCGATACTCGGAGGCCACTTCGACCTGTACCGGCACCCCGGCGTAGCGCTCCAACCAGTAACGCGCCACCAAGCCTGCATGATAGCTGGTGCCGCAGGCAATGATATGCACCTGCCGGGCTTTCTGGAACAACGCCTGGGCCTCTGGCCCAAAACTTTCGACCAGTACGCTGCTGGCGCTCAGCCGACCTTCCAGAGCGGCTTCGATAACCTTGGGCTGCTCGAAAATTTCCTTGAGCATGTAGTGACGATACTCGCCCTTGCTGGCCGCGCCGTCGCCATGCTCGAAGGTATGCACCGGGCGCTCGGCCGTATCGCCCTGCCGATCGACGATGCGAAGGGCACCGCCCTCACGCAGCTCGACTACATCGCCCTCTTCCAGATAGATAAAGCGATCGGTCACCTGTAAAAGCGCCAGCGGGTCAGAGGCTAAAAAGGCTTCGTCGATCCCGACACCCACGACTAGCGGGCTTCCTTGGCGCGCGCCCACCACCACATTGGGTTCGGTCACGCTCATCACGCCCAGTGCGTAAGCACCGCCAAGACCATGCACGATCTCCTGCGTCGCCTCGAACAGCGTTTTGCCCGTAGCGAGTGTTTCCGCCAGCAAGTGGGCGATCACTTCGGTATCGGTTTCCGAAGTGAACGTGTAACCGCTACCTTGCAGCGTCTCTTTGATCTGCTCGTAGTTTTCGATGATGCCGTTATGAACCACGGCAACGGTATCGCTGCTGTGATGCGGATGCGCATTGGCCTCGGAGGGTTTACCGTGCGTGGCCCAGCGAGTGTGCGCAATACCGCTACTGCCCGGTAACGCCGCAATATCCAATCGTTCGGCCAGTGCCGAGACCTTACCCAAGGCACGGTGTCGCGTTAAGGCACCGTCGTTCAGCACCGTCATGCCAGAGGAGTCATAACCGCGATACTCCAGACGTTTGAGTCCTTCCAGCAAAATTCCCTGCACATTGCGCTGTGCAACCGCTGCGACGATGCCACACATAACTCTTTCTCCTAGGGCGTTTGCACGCCGCATTATTCAACGTGTCGATGCGCTTATTTAGTCGTTTTCACCGGGCGCGGCCAGTCGGGCTTCTCTAGCTGTCGGCTGCGGGTCACGGCCAACGCGTGCTCGGCGACGTCTTTGGCAATCGTGGATCCCGCGCCGACGGTGGCCCCTTTGCCCACCGTGACGGGTGCCACCAGCGCGGTATTGGAACCGATGAAGGCATTATCGCCAATCTCGGTGCGGTGCTTGTTCACGCCGTCGTAATTGCAGGTGATGGTGCCCGCGCCCACGTTCACATCGCGCCCCAGACGAGCATCCCCCACGTAACTCAAATGATTGATTTTGCTTCCTTCACCCACGTCAGCGTTTTTGGTTTCGACAAAATTACCGACCTTGGCTTTGACTGCCAAGCGGGTTCCGGGGCGCAGCCGCGCGTAGGGTCCCACCTGGTTAAGGCCTGCCGCCACGGTCGTATCGACCACGCTGTGGCTGTGAATCTCGCTTTCCGCGCCAATGGTGCTGTCCTTGATGACGCAGTAGGGCCCGACCCGCACGCCTTCGCCAAGTTCGACGTTCCCTTCGAACACGCAGCCTACGTCGATGAAGACGTCGTGACCGCAGGTGAGCTTACCGCGCACGTCGATGCGTGCGGGGTCGGCCAAGGCAACGCCTTGAGCCATCAGCGTCTCCGCCGTTTGCTGCTGGTAGGCACGCTCTAGACGGGCCATTTGCACGCGATTATTGACCCCTTCCACCTCTGTGGCAGCGTGTGGCTGTGCGGTGGCGACCTTGATGCCCTCACTGGCCGCCATGGCGATCACGTCGGTCAGGTAGTACTCTCCCTGGGCATTCTCTGCCGAGAGTTGGGGCAGCCAACGCTTCAGTTGAGCGCTGGTCATGGCCATGATGCCGGTGTTGCACTCGTTAATCGCCAGCTGCTCCTCGTTGGCATCTTTCTGCTCGACGATCGCCACGGCGTGGCCCTCGGCATCGCGCACGATACGCCCATAGCCACTGGGGTCTTCCAGCGTGACGGTGAGCAGGCCCATGTGCTGCTCATCCACCTTGGCCAGCAGGTCGGCCAACGTATCGCGACGAATCAGCGGCACGTCGCCATACAGTACCAACACGATACCGCTGCCCAACTGAGGCTGCGCCTGAGCCACCGCATGTCCGGTGCCTTTTTGCTCTTCCTGCAGTGCAAACGAGACATCATACTCCGCCAACGCGTCGCGAAGTTGGTCAGCACCATGGCCAATCACCACGTGGGTACGACTCGGGTTCAGGCCACTGGCCGTTGCCAGTACGTGCTCTACCATGGGCTTACCCGCTAGCGTGTGCAGTACTTTGGGCAACTGAGAGCGCATCCGTGTGCCTTTACCTGCGGCTAAGATGACGATATCGAGGTCGTGCATGTCATTCACCTGTTTGCATTTGGCGATTCGCTGAGGAGGCCGTCCAGGGCTCGATGCCCAGTTCATCGATCAGCGCATCACCGAAATAGTTGACGAAGGCGGGGCTCGCCAAGCTACGCCAACGCTCCCCCTCACGTACTAACATCAAAATATTGAGGTTGTTTTCGACGGCCAGCTGCATACCCTGCTCGCTCCCCACGACGGTGAGCGCCGTGGCCCAAGCATCGGCCCAGGCATTGGAGGGGTGGAACACCGATACCGACGCTAGCTGATGCTTGATGGGCTGACCGGTTCGCGGATCCAGAAGATGAGAGAAGCGCTCGCCATCGACTTCAAAGTAGTTGCGATAATCGCCCGACGTGGCCACTGACATCCCCTCCAGCGCCAACACGTGCTGCGCTTCCGGCACGCCGCTTTGCGGTACTTCAATGCCGACACGCCAAGGCGTTTGATCTTCGATGTCCCGGTAACCGCGGGCAATCAGTCCGCCACCGATATTGACCAGGTAATTATCGATGCCCTGCTGATCCAGATACGCCGCCACGCGGTCGGTGGCGTGGCCTTTGGCGACGCCGGAGAGATCGGCAAAGACATCACGCCGGCGACGTGCTTGCATGCGCTGGGTATCGACTTCCACCGCATCGAAACCAATGGTGGCCATACGCTCGCTGAGTTCGGCATCGCTGGGCACCTCTTCGGGACGTGCCTCGGGCCCAAAGCTCCATAGATTCACCACATCGCCAATGGTGATATCGAAGGCCCCTTCGCTTGCTTCCGACACCGAACGGCTAATCGCCAACACTTCGATCAGCTCGTTGGAGAGCGGCTGCCACTCCCCAAGCGGCGCTTCGTTAAAAGCGACCAGCTCGGAGTCGTCGCGGTAGGTCGACATGGCGTGGTCCACGTCTTCCATCTCGGCTAAGATGCCCTCTTCCAATGCGTTCGCGTCGCCCTGGGTGAGTGGGTCGACCAGAGTCATTTGATAATACGTACCAAAAATACCGCCCTCGAAGCGCACCGGAGACTCCAGTGGCCGATCACTTTCCGAACAGCCTGCCAATAGCGTGCCGAGCAGTGCCACGACGCCCAGTCGCCTACACGCGGTTTGATAGCCCTTCATCCGATGTCCTTCATTGAACGCGCGGGTTAGAAATGAAAAAACCAGAGTAGCCAGGCACCAAACAGCACGCGGTATACCACGAACGGCTGCATCCCCAGCTTTTTGATTACGACGAGAAAGTAGTGAATACACACGAAGGCGCTGATACCCGATAAAAGCGCCCCTATTAGCATAGCGGGTACGTCGATCGAGTGAGGCGCTTTGAAAAGATTCACCGCTTCGAGGCCACCGGCGAGCACGATGACGGGAATCGAGAGCAAGAACGAGAAGCGCGCGGCGCCTTCTCGATTCATGCCAACCATCAGCGCCGCGGTCATCGTGATCCCCGAGCGCGACGTACCGGGGATCAGCGCTAATACCTGAGCGCCGCCGATGATCAGTGCGTCTTTTAGCGTCAACTGATACTCGCTGCGGATACCACGCTTTTTCCAGTCGGCGTAGCCTAACAATAAGCCGAACCCGATCAAGCTAAGGCCGATGATCAGCGTCGAGCGCATGTAGCCTGCGATCAGGTCATGGAGGAGAAAGCCGACGATGCACACCGGCAAGGTGGCCACGACCACCCAAAACGCCAGACGCGCATCCTCATTGACGCCATTGCCTCTTACCGCCGTGAGGCTGCTAGCGATCATTTGCCAAATTTCCTGGCGAAAATAGAGGACGACGGCGCTCAAGCTACCCAAGTGGAGTGCCACATCGAACGCGAGACCTTGGTCTTCCCAGGTGGTGAGCACCGGCACCAAAATCAGATGAGCGGAGCTGGAAATCGGAAGAAATTCAGTGAGCCCCTGCACCACCGCCAATACTACCACTTGGAGCCAATCCATAGGTCGTCCTGTCTATGTTCTGTGTTGCCTTATGAAATGAGGTCGTCTCACCTGCAGCGGCGCTTAGGATACACATCCCAACTTTCATTGTCCGCACCGGTAACGCCTGAGAATGCACAAGAGGGTATAGAGCTTGCCCGGCGGTAAGCTACAATGGGCATCTAATGGAAGTATGCGTCCCTGCAGGTACCTCATGACTCAGACCGTAGAAACGCCAGTGGTTCCCAACCACGAGCTAGATAGCCAAGAAGCCAAGCGCGTGACCTATATCGGCGCTTGGCTAGACGGTTTCCTGAGCGTCATTAAAGTCGCTGTGGGCTTTTTGGTCGGTTCGGCAGCCCTCATTGCCGATGGTATCCATTCGCTCTCCGACCTCGTGACCGATGGGTTCGTGCTGGCAGCCATTCACTATGGCCGCCAAGAGCCCGATAACGACCACCACTACGGCCATGGCCGGATCGAAACCCTGACCACGCTGCTGCTCGGTAGCGTGCTGATTTTCGTGGCCGGGGGTATTGCCTGGTCGAGCCTGGATCGTCTGTTCAGCGGCACGGAGGTCAATGCCCCTGGCCTGATCGCCATTGCCATTACCGTTTTGGCTCTGCTTAGCAAAGAGTGGATCTTCCGCTACACCATGCGAGTAGCAAAGCGGGTGAAATCCAAATTGCTGGAAGCCAACGCTTGGCACTCGCGCAGCGATGCCCTGTCGACCGCCGTGGTACTGGTGGCACTGGTAGGCGCTCAGTTTGGTCTGGGTTGGCTGGACGCCATCGCCGCGATCATCGTCGGGCTGCTGGTGGGTAAGGTGGGCTGGGATTTATTGTGGGAGTCCGCACGCGAGCTGGTGGATACCGCGCTGCCCGAAGATATTCAGCAGCAGATGCACGACGTCGCCTGCAGCGTGCCGGGGGTGGATAGTGTCCACGACCTGCGCACTCGCCAGTCTGCCGGGTGGGTGATGGTGGATCTGCACGTGGTGGTCGGGCCGAAGATCACCGTGTCGGAAGCCCATGAAATCGGCAACGAAGTGAGCCGTCGCCTGCGCCATGAATTCCCACTGCTGACCGACGTCATCTTCCACGTCGACCCAGAAGATGACGCTGGTGAAGGCGACCCGAGCCGCCTACCCGGCCTGCCGCTGCGTCCAGAAGTGGAAGCGGCGCTGAACGAGCGATGGTACCGCCACCCGGTGTGGCGCACGCTGAATGACCTACAGCTTCACTACTTGGACGATAAGGTCTCGGTGTCGCTGATCATTGGCGACGCCGTTCACCAGCCGCCTCAGTGTTTGGCGAGCCAGCTCAAGGCGCTCGCCAGCGATATCGAGTGGCTGGGTCATGTGGAGGTCATGTTCATCACCCGGGCGGCCAGCAGCGCCATGCGCTAGGCTACCCTAACCCAGATCAGACGCTGGCAAGTATGGCCGTTGCAATACTGAAGTAAATCAGTACGCCGGTGGCGTCGATCAGCGTGGTCACCAGCGGAGCCGAGGCCGTCGCGGGGTCTACTTTAAAGCGCTCCAAAACGAACGGCAAGCACATGCCGATCAAGCTGCCAAACAGCACGATGGTCACCATGCTGAGCGCCACGATGATGGCCACCGCTTCCCCGCCACGAAAAATCCCAATGGGGGCGACGGCAATGGCCATGGTCAAACCCAATGAACCGGCCACCAACAGCTCACGCCCAAGCATCTTGCTCCAATCCTTCACGCCCACATCGCCGGTGGCCATGCCGCGCACCATCAGCGTGGCGGCCTGCGCTCCGGCATTACCGCCACTACCGATCAGCAGCGGTAAGAAAAATACCAGCGCCACCTGAGCAGCAATGGTCTCCTCGAAATAAGCGATGCCAGCCCCCGAAAAAAGGTTGGCAAAGACCAGTAAGACCAGCCAAAACACGCGTTTGCGGTAAAGACTCCACAGCGGTACCCGGCTCACGCCATCCTCTAGCTGACCGATGGACATCCCTTTGTGGATATCTTCGGTGGCTTCCGACTCAGCGACGTCCATGGCATCGTCGTGGGTGACGATCCCTACCATACGCCCATCGGCATCGATCACCGGCAGCGCCAGCAAATCGTAACGGGCCACGATACGCGCCACCTCCTCCTGCGCTTTGTCCACGGGCGTGTTGATGACGTCTTTAATCATGATGTCGTCGACCACTGCCCCAGGACGCGCGACCATGAGTTGACGCAGCGACATGGTGCCGATCAGATGGCCGTCGCTGTCCAACACATAGAGCTGGTAGACCGTTTCCGCATCGGGCGCGGTTTGGCGCACGCGCATCATTGCTTGTGACACCGTCATGCCACTGGCTATGGCAACATAGTCAGAGGTCATGATGGCGCCGGCAGTGCCCTCTTCATAGCTCGCCAAGCGCTTGAGATCCTCGCGCTCCTGGTGCGCCATACGACGCAACAGCGCTTCGCGACGGTCTTCCCCAAGCCGGTTGAACAAATCCGCCCGCTCATCGGAGCCCATCTCTTCGAGCAGCTTGAGCACCTGGGTATCGGACAGTTCACCTACGACCTCGAGCTGGCTCTCTTTGGGTAGATAGCCCAACACATTGGCGGCTCGTTCGGTGGAGAGAATGTCCAACACCGTCAAAGCGGCGCTTAACTCTTCATCCTCTTCGATCAGCTCTTCGAGCACTTCGCCGATGTCAGCCGAGCGGATTTCGGCGAGGCGTTCCGCCAATTGCGACTTACTGGGATCTTCCTTGACCAGCTCATCGAGCAGCTCGGTCTTCAACGCCTGTAAGGCTTCTTCGTTTAGCGCCATCGCTCGCTCCTGAGACGTTCAACTCTGGGATGACTCACCCGCATATTAACAGACAAAAAAAACGCCCCTTAAACCCTGAATCGGGTTTAAGGGGCGTTTGATTACGCAGAGCGTCTAACTAGCCTTTACCCGCCTTTTTACGCAGCTGCTGAATCGTTCGCAGCTGAGCAACGGCTTCGGCAAGTTCAGCGGCAGCACGGGTATAATCCAGCTCCGCTGACTTCTCGTTAAAGGCTTTCAGCGCCTGCTGACGCGCTTCCTCGGCAGCGGCCTCGTCGAGGTCGCTGGCACGCGCCGCAGCGTCTGCCAGGATCGTCACGACATCTGGCTGGACTTCCATGAAGCCGCCAGAGACAAAGAAGTTCTCTTCCTTGCCATCATCGTGGATCACGCGGATCGGGCCCGGCTGAAGCTCGGTCAGCAGCGGGGCGTGCCCCGGCAAAATGCCGAGGTCACCCATAATCCCGGAAGCAATCACCTGCTCAACCTTACCTGAGAAGATGGATGCTTCTGCGCTGACGATATTGCAAGTGAAGCTATTCGCCATAGCGAATCCCCCTAATGGACGGGATTACTTCTTCATCTGGTTGGCTTTTTCGACAGCTTCGTCGATGGAGCCGACCATGTAGAAGGCCTGTTCCGGCAGATCGTCGTAGTCACCCGCGAGGATGCCCTGGAAGCCACGAATGGTGTCTTTCAGCGACACGTACTTACCGGGCGAGCCCGTGAAGACCTCGGCCACGAAGAACGGCTGCGACAGGAAGCGCTGGATCTTACGCGCACGGGCAACGGCCAGCTTGTCTTCGTCAGACAGCTCGTCCATACCCAGAATCGCGATGATGTCCTTCAGTTCCTTGTAACGCTGCAGAACGTTCTGAACGCCACGCGCTACGTCGTAGTGCTCTTCACCGACGACCAGCGGATCCAGCTGACGCGAGGTGGAGTCCAGCGGGTCGATCGCGGGGTAGATACCCAGCTCGGCGATGGAACGCGCCAGTACCACGGTCGCATCCAGGTGCGAGAAGGTGGTGGCTGGCGATGGGTCGGTCAAGTCATCCGCCGGGACGTAAACGGCCTGTACGGAAGTGATAGAGCCCGTTTTGGTCGAGGTGATACGTTCCTGCAGAACGCCCATCTCTTCGGCCAGCGTCGGCTGATAACCTACCGCAGACGGCATACGACCCAGCAGGGCGGATACTTCGGTACCGGCCAGGGTGTAACGGTAGATGTTGTCGACGAACAGCAGAACGTCGCGGCCTTCATCACGGAATTTTTCCGCAATGGTCAAACCGGTCAGCGCCACGCGAAGACGGTTACCGGGCGGCTCGTTCATCTGACCGTAGACCAGCGCTACCTTGTCGATAACGTTGGATTCGGTCATTTCGTGATAGAAGTCGTTACCCTCACGCGTACGCTCACCGACACCAGCGAATACAGAGTAGCCGCTGTGCTCGGTGGCGATGTTGCGGATAAGCTCCATCATGTTAACGGTTTTACCAACACCCGCACCGCCGAACAGACCGACCTTACCGCCTTTCGCGAAGGGGCAGACCAGATCGATGACCTTGATACCGGTCTCGAGCAGCTCGTTAGACGCTGCCTGATCGGCATAGCTCGGCGCTTTGCGGTGGATCGGCATACGCTCTTGCTCACCGATCTCACCTGCTTCGTCGATCGGCTCGCCGAGTACGTTCATGATGCGACCCAGCGTTTCCTTACCGACCGGTACGGAAATCGCGGCACCTGTGTTGGTTACGTCCAAGCCACGTTTCAAGCCCTCGGTGGAGCCCATGGCAATGGCGCGTACTACGCCGTCGCCCAGCTGCTGCTGGACTTCGAGGATGGTCTCAACGTTGGAGACCTTCAGCGCGTCGTAGACCTTGGGCACAGAGTCCCGCGGAAACTCTACGTCAATCACCGCGCCGATGATTTGTACGATACGTCCGCTCATCTTGGTTCCTCTCAAAAACCTGCAAATGAAACCTGTTTGCCGGGAGCCACCTTAGCGATGGCAGGCTCCCTTGGCGTTATACGGCTGAAGCGCCGCCGACGATCTCGGAAATTTCCTGGGTGATGGCGGCCTGACGGGCCTTGTTGTACACCATCTCCAGATCGTCGATCAGGTTGCCCGCGTTATCAGTGGCACTCTTCATAGCGATCATTCGGGCGGCCTGTTCGCACGCACCGTTTTCGACTACCGCCTGATACACCTGCGATTCGATGAATCGAACCAACAGGCTGTCTAGCAACGCCTTGGCATCCGGTTCATACAGGTAGTCCCAGCTTCCGGGACGGGCGTTTTCTTCGTCATGCTTAGCGTCAGCGCCCATGTCAGGCGACAGCGGAAGAAGCTGACGCACGACGGGCCGCTGGGTCATAGTGTTGACGAACTCGTTATACACCACGTACAGACGATCCAGGCGTCCTTCGTCATACGCTTCGAGCATGACCTTGACACTACCGATCAGACCCTCGACGGTCGGTGCTTCCCCTAGTCCGCTCTTGGCCGCAATCAAGTTGCCGCCATAGTTGCGGAAGAAAGCACCGGCTTTCGAACCGAGGGCACAGAAGTCCAGCTCAGCGCCTTGCTGTTTCCAGGCAACGGCGTCTTTCACCACTGCCTTGAACAGGTTGACGTTCAAGCCGCCACACAGGCCACGATCGGTGGAGACCACAATGTAACCAACACGCTTTACCTCGTTACGCTCGACCATATAGTCGTGCTTGTACTCGGGGTTCGCGTCGGCAATGTGGCCTACCACGTTACGAATCTGCTTGGCGTACGGCTGGCCAGCCTTCATCAGATCTTGCGCTTTACGCATTTTCGATGCAGCCACCATTTCCATGGCGCTGGTAATCTTCTGCGTATTTTTAATGCTCCCGATCTGGGTGCGTATCTCTTTTGCAGCTGCCATAGCGATCTACCTTTCGTTCGTGGCTCTCAGAAAGCATGCAAGCCCGCCCGTAGGCGGGCCGGACATTACCAGCTCTGAGTCGCCTTGAACTTCTCGAGACCTGACTTCAAGCCGTCCTGAATCTCACCGTTGTAGTCGCCGGTCTGGTTGATCTTATCGAGCAGCTCGCTGTGCTCGGACTTCATGTAGTCGTGCAGGGCACGTTCGAAGTCCAGCACCTTGTCGACGCTCACATCGTCCAGGTGACCTTCGTTAGCGGCGTACAGAGACAGCGCCATTTCCGCCACTGACATCGGCGAGTACTGCTTCTGCTTCATCAGTTCGGTCACGCGTTGGCCGTGCTCGAGCTGCTTGCGTGTCGCTTCATCAAGGTCAGAGGCAAACTGCGAGAACGCCGCCAGTTCACGATACTGAGCCAGGGCCAGACGAACACCGCCCCCCAGCTTCTTGATGATCTTGGTCTGCGCAGCACCACCGACACGAGAAACCGAGAGACCTGCGTTGATCGCCGGACGAATACCGGAGTTGAACAGGTTGGTTTCCAGGAAGATCTGACCATCGGTGATAGAGATAACGTTGGTCGGAACGAACGCCGATACGTCACCACCTTGTGTTTCGATGATCGGCAGTGCGGTCAAGGAACCGGTTTTGCCCTTCACTTCGCCGTTGGTGAACTTCTCGACGTAGTCGGCGTTGACGCGAGCGGCACGCTCCAACAGACGCGAGTGGAGATAGAACACGTCACCCGGGTAAGCTTCACGGCCCGGCGGACGACGCAGCAGCAGCGATACCTGGCGGTAGGCAACGGCCTGCTTGGAAAGATCGTCATACACGATCAGTGCGTCTTCACCGCGGTCACGGAAGTACTCGCCCATGGTGCAGCCAGAGTAAGCGGCCAAGAACTGCATCGGTGCCGGGTCGGCAGCGCCCGCGGCCACGACGATGGTGTGATCCATCGCGCCGTGCTCTTCTAACTTGCGCACCACGTTGGCAATGGTCGACTGCTTCTGACCGATGGCGACGTAGACACAGGTCACGCCTTTGCCTTTCTGGTTGATGATCGCATCGATGGCAATGGCGGATTTACCGATCTGACGGTCACCGATGATCAACTCACGCTGACCACGACCGATCGGTACCATGGCGTCGATGGATTTCAGACCGGTTTGGATCGGCTCGTCAACGGACTGACGGGTAATAACGCCAGGCGCCACTTTTTCGACCGCGTCAGTCTGTTTGGCGTTGATGTCGCCTTTGCCGTCGATGGGGTTACCCAGCGCATCGACCACACGACCCACCAGCTCCGGGCCTACCGGCACTTCCAGAATGCGACCGGTACACTGGGCGGTCATGCCTTCTTCGAGCTGCAGGTAGTCACCCAGGACAACGGCACCCACGGAGTCACGCTCCAGGTTGAGTACCATGCCGAAGATGCTGTTGGGGAATTCGATCATTTCACCGAACATCGCGTCTTCGAGGCCGTGAATTTTCACGATACCGTCGGAAACGCTGACGATGGTGCCCTGATTACGGGCTTCGGATGCGACGTCAAGCTTCTCGATTCGCTGCTTGATGATGTCGCTGATCTCGGAAGGATTCAGTTGCTGCATGCCATGTCCCTCAGACTCAAGCGGTCAGCGCTTCGGAAAGTCGGTTCAATCGACCACGCACCGAACCGTCAATGACGGTATCGCCGGCACGCAGGATGACACCGCCAATCAGCGCCTTGTCCACCTGAGTAGTAATGGAGATTTCGCGATTCAGACGTTTCTTGAGCGCGTTTGCTAGCTTGGTCTGCTGTTGGCTGTCCAACTCGTAGGCGGACGTGACCAATACCTCGACTCGCTGCTCATGATCGGCACGCAGGTGCTCGAACTGTTCAGCGATGAAAGGCAGAGCCAACAGACGACCTTGGTCGGCCAGGGTATCCAGAAAGCGCGACACGTCGGTGCTCTGCTCCGGCAACATATCAGAGAGCAGAGCGACCTTTTTGTCGTTCTCGAGCTTTGGACTGCCCAGCAGGCGACGTACATCGCTGTTGGCAACCGCTGCGCTTAAAAAACCCAGCGCTTTGGACCAGCTATCAAGCGCCTCATGATCACGCGCGTATTCAAACGCCGCCTTAGCGTAAGGACGAGCGACGGTCAATAATTCCGCCATGGGTCACCTCCTTACAGTTCAGCAGCAAGCTCATCAAGTAACTTGCGATGTGCTTTCTCGTCGACCGAAGCTTCAAGGACACGCTCGGCACCTAGGATGGCGAGGTGAGAAACCTGGGCACGAAGCTCGTCTTTTGCACGATTCACTTCTTGCTCGATTTCGGAACGAGCGCTTGCCATCAGGCGTTCGCCTTCAGCGCGAGCCTGTTCGCGTGCTTCTTCGATCATTTGAGCAGAGCGCTTGTTGGCTTGCTCGAGAATTTGAGAAGCCTGCTCCTTGCTTTCACGCAGCGTTTGCTCAGCACGCTCTTGAGCAAGCTCAAGGTCGCGCGTCGCACGGCTGGCTGCGTCCAAGCCATCAGCAATTTTCTTCTGACGCTCGTGAAGCGCGTTGCTGATCGGAGGCCACACATACTTTATGCAAAACCAGACAAAGATCGCGAAGGCGATCGTCTGCCCGATAAGCGTCATGTTGATATTCACAGGGATGTACCTCTGACAAGTTCGTGGCGACCGGAGTGAAACAAAACCGAGCGGATGACCGCTCGGTCAAGCTGCATTAACCGGCGACAACGAAGATCAGGTACATCGCGATACCAACACCGATCATCGGAACGGCGTCCAGCAGGCCGGCCATGATGAAGGTTTTGGTTTGCAGCTGGTCGCCCAGTTCCGGCTGACGCGCAGTCGACTCGAGCAGTTTGCCGCCCAGAAGAGCGAAGCCAATACCGGTAGCCAGTGCGCCCAGACCGATGATGATAGCAGCTGAGAGATAAACCATTTCCATGATGTTGCTCCTGAGTTTAAGTTTTGGTTAAGGGTTGAGGGTTAATGAAAACGTCGTTGCTTGGTTTAGTGGTGTTCGTGCGCCGCGCTGAGGTAAACCACCGACAGCGTGGTGAAAATGAAGGCCTGCAGCGTTACCACGAGGATGTGGAAGATGGCCCATGGCACGTCCAACAGCCAGATTGCCCAGAACGGTAGTAGCGCAATCAGGATAAAGATAACTTCACCGGCGAACATGTTACCGAACAGACGCAGGCCGAGACCCAGCGGCTTCACCAGCAGGCCAATCACTTCCAACACTAGGTTGAAGGGGATTAACGCCCAGTGATTGAACGGCGTTAGTGACAATTCTTTGGCGAAACCACCGGCACCTTTGACTTTGATGCTGTAGTAGATGATCAAACAGAACACGCCTAGCGCCATACCCAGCGTGGCATTGGGGTCCGTGGTCGGTACGATTTTCATGTACTCGACGCCCAGTCGCTTAAAGAGCTCGGGGCCATAGTCGACCGGGATGATCTTCAGCGTGTTCATGAGCAGAATCCACACGAACAGCGTGAGCGCTAGAGGCGCAATGATGGGGTTGCGGCCATGGAACGTGGCCCGCGTGAGGTTTTCGATGAACTCGACGACCATCTCAACGGCATTTTGCAGGCCGCTGGGAACGCCGGTGGTCGCCGCTTTACCGGCTTTACGGAAAATCCAGATGAACAGAAGGCCCATGGCGATGGACCAGCCCATGGTGTCCAAGTGAATGGCCCAAAAGCCCATTTCACGGGCTTCTTCGGCGGAGTGCGCCAGCGACCAGCCATTCTCTGGGTGTTTACCAAAGGTCAGGTTCTGCAAGTGGTGCTGGATATAGTAAGTCGATGAGACTTCGTTTCCTGCGGCCATAGACATGTCACCTCAATCAGTTGTGCGATTTCCCAGGCATTAGCCAAGGCGCAAGCCAATGCGTCAGAACAACCGCAACATAAGCACTAAAAAAGAAAGCGGGGTTTGAGGGGGGCACTACCACGAACAACAGCGCAAACAGCGCCACCGTCAAACCAAACTTGCCTGCCTCGGCACGAAACAGGTCCATTGCGCCCGATATTCGGCGCGTATTGCGAAAAATTCCTAACCGCTGTATGAAGAAAGCATGCGGTAGCACGGCTACCAACGCTCCCGTTATGACCGACACGACCCCTGGCACCTGAGCAAAGGGGTAAACAAGCACTGCGCCGACTAGCATGACAACGAGCTGGGCGCAGATAAGTCGGACTACATAGGCTCGCCTGCGCTGGGTTTCAATTCGCTGCATATGCGTTCAACATCGTGCCTGTTAGCCAACGATTCCCCAGCGCGTTAAGCGGGTTGCTCACGGTGTCTTCTGGCATACCTATAAGCAACCTGCACAAATCTTGCGCGATTATAGGGAAGCGCTATCACACCTTCAACCGAAGTTGCACGGATTTCGCGCGTTTCAGCGCCGACTTGCGACCAAAGGGTGAAAAACTGGCCGCATCTTCCATTAGCCTGCTATTTAATATGCGCCAGGATTCCGTCCAACTCTTCGAGGCTAGTGTAGCGAATGGTGACCTTCCCCTTGCCCTTTTGGCCATGGTCGATCGACACCGGGGCACCCAGCAGTTCGCCTAAATGCGTCTCGAGCCGAGCAACGTCCGGTGTTTTGAAGACCTGCTTGGGAGATGAGGTAGACGCCTGTTGAGTCTGAACTTTTTTTACCAATGCCTCGGTGTCGCGCACCGTAAGATCTTTATTGACCACTTCGTGGGCCACCTGACGCTGCTGGGCACTGGACAGCGATAGCAGCGCTCGGGCGTGGCCCATATCGAGATCTCCCCGCTCCAGCAGTGTCTGCACTTCCGGGTCGAGGGCGAGCAGGCGCAGAAGATTGGCCACTTGGGTCCGGGATTTTCCTACTGCATCGGCGATCTGCTGCTGCGTTAGCTCGAATTCGTCGCCCAGGCGCTTCAAGGCCAATGACTCTTCGATCGCGTTGAGATTTTCCCGCTGAATGTTTTCGATCAGCGCCAGCGCCAGCGCTACCTCATCGCTAACGTGGCGAATGACGGCGGGAATGACGTCTAGCTCGGCCAACTGCGCCGCTCGCCAGCGCCGCTCACCGGCAATGATTTCGTAACGCTCTTGGCCAATGGGACGAACGACAATGGGTTGCATGACCCCTTGGGCGCGAATGGAGTCGGCAAGCTCTTCCAGCGCTTCGGGCTGAATGTCGCGGCGAGGTTGATACTTGCCACGTGTCAATTGACCCAGCGGCAGGCGCTCCAAACGTTCGGGGGCGTCATCCGACATGCCCTCGGGTAGGGACGCCTCAGCGTTGTCCAGCGTTGTCTCGCCGGTGAGATCCAAACTGTCACGACGACGGGCGCCCGCACCAATCAGGGCATCCAGGCCACGTCCTAGCGCGCGTTTACGCGTCATTCGCTTTCCCTCGTACTTTTTATGTTACGTACTGTTAACGCTACGGTAGCCACCGTTACAACGATAGGCGCCGAATCATCTCTTTGGCCAGCACGCGATAGGCTTGGCTACCCCGCGAGAAACGCGCATATTGGGTCACAGGAACACCATGGCTCGGCGCTTCAGCGACTTTGACGTTGCGCGGAATGGTCGTTTTGAGCAGCGCATCACCGAAAAAGTCGCGCAGTTGCTTATCCACTTCCCGAGTGAGGCTGGTGCGCTTGTCGTACATGGTGCGCAAAATGCCCGACACGGCAAGCTCGGGGTTCACACTTTGCTTGATCTGTTCCACGGTATCTAGCAATGCCGAGAGGCCTTCCAGCGCATAAAACTCGCACTGCAGCGGGATCAGCACGCCGTGGGCTGCCGTCAGAGCATTCACGGTCAGCATGTTCAGCGACGGGGGGCAGTCGATCAGCACCACGTCATAGTCGTTTGCAACGCTGGCGAGCGCTAGTGACAAGCGACTTTGGCGTTGGTCGCTATCCAGTAGTTCCACTTCTGCTGCCGTCAGGTCACCGTTACCAGGGAGCACATCGTAGCGCACCGTCTGCCCGCGCACGATGACGTCACCGGCGGAGGCCTCGCCAAGCAGCACGTCGAGTACGCTTTTTTCAAGATCGTATTTATCGATCCCGCTGCCCATGCTGGCGTGTCCCTGGGGATCGAGATCCACCAACAGTACGCGGCGATCCAGAGCCGCCAGGCTCGCGGCCAGGTTAACGGCTGAAGTGGTCTTGCCCACGCCGCCTTTTTGGTTGGTCAGGGCAATGATCTGGCTCACTACGCAACTCCTTTTGGGGTCAGGATCAACAGCTGCCGCTCGGCGGTTTCGAAGGGTACATTCAACAGGTGGCGTTCACTCAGTGCAATGCCGTCGGGCAATTCACGTAGCTCGTCATCGGCACCGGGACCTTTCATCGCTAGCCACTGACCGTCGGCGGCGGGCAGTGAGTGGGTCATCGTCACGAAGTCGACCAGACTGGCAAACGCCCGCGAAATTACTTGATCGAACGATTGCCCGGCAAACTGCTCGACGCGGGCTTGGGTCGGGGTCACATTCGTCAGTGACAGCTCCATCACCGCTTGGCGCTGGAAACGTACTTTTTTGCCATTGCTATCCAACAGCGTTACCCGAAGCTCCGGGTTCATGATGGCCAGTACCAAGCCCGGCAGGCCTGGCCCCGCCCCTACGTCGAGAAGCTCAGGACCATGAACGTAGGGCGCCACAGCGGCGCTATCCAGCACATGGCGGGAGACCATCTCCTCGACATCGCGCACTGCAGTGAGGTTATAAGCCCGATTCCACTTGTGCAACAGCGCTAGTAATCCGAGTAGTTGCTCTCGTTGCGTCGTCGTCACGGATACGCCCAGGTCGGCCAGCCCCTGGTCCAACTTGGGCGTAACGCCGCTGGGCAGCAGATCGATCAATGGCTGCAGTGCGCTCATCCGTTGGCGACCTCGGTATGACTGACCAAACGGCGCTTTTTCAGGTGAATCAACAGAATCGACACCGCCGCTGGCGTCACACCGGAAATACGAGCGGCTTGCGCGAGGGTTTCCGGGCGCGCAGCGCTGAGCTTTTGGCGGATCTCATGGGAGAGCCCTTCCACCGTCTGATAATCCAGTTCGGCGGGTAACGGGGTAGCTTCGTGGCGCTTCAGCTTATCGATTTCATCCTGCTGACGGTCGATATAGCCCTGATACTTGGCCTGAATCTGCACCTGCTCGGCGACCGCGTCGTCGTCGATACCGCCGCTCTCCATGCCAGGTAGCTCGGCGATATCGGCATAGGTCAGCTCGGGGCGTTTCAGTAGATCACTCAGACTGTACTCACGCGGCAGCGGTTTACCGGTCTTTTCGGCAATTTTTGCAGCGGCCGGGCTGTTGGGCTGTACCCAAGCAGTGGCCAGACGCGCCGTTTCACGCTCGATGGCGTCACGCTTTTGGCTGAAGGCTGCCCAACGGGCGTCGTCGACCAGACCCAGCTCGCGGCCCTTCTCGGTCAAGCGCAGATCGGCATTGTCTTCACGCAGCAGCAAACGGTACTCCGCACGGGACGTGAACATACGGTAGGGCTCTTTGGTGCCCATGGTGATCAAGTCGTCTACCAGTACGCCCAAGTAAGCTTCATCACGGCGCGGGTACCACGCCTCGAGCTGCTTGGCGCGGCGAGCGGCGTTCAAGCCCGCCAAAAGACCTTGCGCACCGGCTTCTTCGTAACCGGTGGTACCGTTGATCTGTCCGGCAAAAAACAGGTTGTGGATAAATTTCGTTTCCAGAGAGTGTTTCAAATCCCGTGGATCGAAGAAATCGTACTCAATGGCATAACCAGGACGCGTGATGTGCGCGTTTTCGAGCCCTTTGATCGAGCGCACCACCTGCAACTGCACGTCGAAAGGCAGCGAGGTCGAGATGCCGTTGGGATAGAGCTCGTGGGTATCCAGACCTTCCGGTTCGATGAACACCTGATGGCTCGATTTGTCGGCAAAGCGGTGCACTTTGTCTTCAATCGACGGGCAGTAGCGCGGGCCGATCCCTTCGATTACGCCAGAGTACATTGGCGAGCGATCCAGGTTACCCAGGATGATCTCGTGGGTACGCTCGTTGGTGTGAGCAATATGGCAGCTCACCTGCTGGGGGTGCATTTCCCGCGAGCCGAGATAAGACATTACTGGCGTTGGCGTATCGCCCGGCTGCTCTTCCAACTGCGAAAAATCGACGGTCTTGGCGTCAATACGTGGCGGCGTACCGGTTTTGAGTCGGTCAACGTGAAACGGCAACGCACGCAGACGTTCCGCTAGCGCGTTGGAGGGCGGATCACCGGCGCGGCCACCACGGCTTTGGTCCAACCCGATGTGGATAACCCCGCCAAGGAAAGTGCCCGTGCTCAGCACCACCGACTCGGCATGAAAACGAATGCCGGTCTCGGTCACCACACCGCGTACGGTGTCGTTATCCACAATGAGATCGCCAGCCGCCTGCTGGAAAATCGTCAGGTTGGGCTGGTTTTCCAACATGCCGCGAATGGCGGCTTTGTAGCGGACGCGATCAGCCTGGGCACGAGTTGCGCGTACCGCGGGCCCTTTGCGTGCATTGAGCACGCGAAACTGGATGCCGCCTAAATCCGTGGCTAGCCCCATTGCACCGCCGAGCGCATCGATTTCTTTGACCAAATGACTTTTGCCAATGCCACCGATGGCCGGGTTGCACGACATTTGGCCGAGCGTCTCGATGTTGTGGGTCAGCAATAGGGTTTGACAGCCCATACGAGCAGAGGCCAGTGCGGCTTCGGTTCCCGCATGGCCACCGCCGATGACAATCACGTCAAAGCGGTCGGGGTAATTCAAGAGACACCTCGTCTTGCGCCTATTGGCACGGATGATGTGGTCAGCGATTCGCCGCTGATGAAATTAGCCCGCCAGTATAAACCTCCTGTGGGTAACCGTCAGGTTTTTCCACACCCCGTATGCAACGCAGTGTCGTTATTAATAACAAAATAAAAATATATAAGAGAAGTTCTGTTGATGTTGTAACTACTGGTGTGGACAAAATCTGTTGATAAGTCAATATTCTCTATATTTTTTATAACCTTATATTGTTGACCTTTACGTGATTAAAGGGCGGAGTGCCTGCGTAGAAGCGGTGGCGGAGCTGTGGATGAAACATCGACTTACCCACAACGCTGCCTGACAACGGGTTATCCACCTATGGATACCGTGCTTGTTACCGTACCTGTGAACAAGCCGGTCGATACGGCCGTATCGCTTCAAGAGGTGCCCATGCTGGGGGCTGTGGCGATGTAAGAGTGTGCTTGTAAAAAATAGTATCCACAGGCAAAAAAAATGGCCTGTCAGCAAGACAGGCCATTGGGTGGGTCGCTTTTTGTGCTTTGGTCGCCTTTAACAGAGCGGAGATCAAGTACGTATCAGTGCTTGAGTACGCGCGCCAAAAACGATTGGGTGCGCTCGTGTTGAGGCGCATCAAAGAGTTGCTCGGGTGGGCCTTGTTCGGCAATTTCGCCCTTATGGATAAAGATGATGCGGTCGGCTACCTCACGGGCAAAGCCCATTTCGTGGGTCACGATCACCATGGTCATGCCCTCCTTAGCTAGCTCTCGCATGGCATCCAGCACTTCACCAATCATCTCGGGATCGAGCGCCGACGTTGGCTCGTCGAACAGCATGAGGCGCGGCTCCATCGCCAACGCACGCGCCAGCGCCACACGCTGCTGCTGGCCGCCGGAGAGCTGGCTGGGATACTTGTTGGCCTGATCGGCAATGCCGACGCGCTCCAGCAGCCGCTTGGCGGTCTCTTCGGCGTCTTGGCGGCTCCAGCCGCGGACCTTCATGGGTGCCAGCGTAATGTTGTCGAGCACGCTCAGATGGGGAAAGAGATTGAACTGCTGGAACACCATGCCCACTTCGGTACGGATGGTTTGCAGCGCCTGGCTGCTTTTACCGTTGGGCAACAGCGTGTTGCCGTCGACCTCTAAACTACCTGACTGAAACTCTTCCAGACCGTTGATACAGCGGATCAACGTGGACTTGCCGGAACCACTGGCTCCGATGACCACGACGACCTCACCCGGGACGATGTCCAGGTCGATATCCTTGAGAACGTGCAGACTGCCAAAGTGCTTGTGGAGCTTTTGCATACGCACAATGGGCGTTTGAGTTGAAGTCATCGTGCGCTCCTTATTGTCCGGCGAGGCCACGGCGCTCTAGTTGACGCAGCACCAGGGAAAGGGTCCAGGTAATGGCGAGATACATCAGCGCCACCATGAAGTAGACCTCCAACGCGGTGAAGGTGGTCGCGATATAGATTTGCCCTTGGCGTACTAGCTCACTCACCCCGATGACGGAGAAGAGCGAGGTGTCTTTGATACTGATGATGCCCTGATTGCCGAGCGGCGGAATCATGCGGCGCAGTGCCTGAGGCCAGATGACATAGCGGAAGGCTTGTACCCTAGAGAGGCCAAGTGAAAGCGATGCTTCGCGCTGGCCGCGTTCGATGGATTGCACGCCGCCGCGAACGATCTCGGAGATATAAGCCCCAGAGTTGACGGCAATGGCGGCAATACCCGCGACCAGGGCATTGATGGGCCCACCCAGCAGTTGCGGCAAGCCGTAAAAGATGAAAAGCACCTGGACCAAGATGGGGGTGCCGCGGAATACCTCGACGTATACGATGGCAGGCCAGCGTAACCAGCGCACGGGACTAATGCGCAGCAGGCCGAAGAAAATACCGATGAAAAAGCCAATCGCTAGACCGCCAAAGGAGATCAGTAGCGTCCAGGGAATACCGGGTAATAAATAGGGGATCGAGCTAAACGCAGCCGACCAGTCGAACTGAAAGTTAACGTCCACGCGTTATCTCCAGGTAAAGAAAACAACGACACAGGGCCGGGGGAAATGGCCGCCCGGCCCTGTGGTGAGAATCGCTTCAAGCGTTGGCGATGAGCTATTGCGCGATTTAGTCAGCGCTAGGGGCTTCACCGAACCATTTGGTGTAGATCTCGTCGTAGGTGCCATCTTCACGCATAGCGGCTAGTGCCTCATTGGTCGGCTCTACCCACTCGCTGCCTTTGTGGAAGACGATGCCGTACTGCTGGCCTTCGTATAGCGGGCCGACGACCTTAGTACGTCCCTCACCACGGGTTTGTGAGAAGTAAGCTACGTTGGGCGCATCGTAAAGTACGGCATCGACGTTACGGCCCAGCAGTGCCATGTACATATCGGCGGTGCCGGGATAGGGCGTGATGTCGGCGTTCTCGCCTAACTCTTGTTGTAGGAAGTCGTAGCTGGTAGAGCCGATTTTGGTGGCCACTGACAGCCCTTCGAGGTCCTCGATGGAGGAGACCTCTTCGTTGTCGGCGCGTACGATGATTTGCAGACCGGAGTCGTAGTAGGGATCGGAGAAGTCGACGACTTGAGCGCGCTCTTCAGTGATGGTGGTGCCCGCAATGGCGATCTCTTGACTGCCGGTTTGCACCGCAGGAATGATGCCCGAGAACTCCATGGTGGTGAGATTGACTTCGAAGCCAGCGCGCTCGGCCACTTCGTTGATGATGTCCATGTCGAAGCCGATCATTTCACCGGTATCGGGGTCGAGCATTTCGAAAGGCACAAAGCTTGGGTCAGTGGCCACGTTGACGGTAGGCGTTTGCGCAAACGCAGTGGTACTGCCCAAGCCCAGTGTAATGGCCGTGGCGATCGCAGAGGTAGTGAATAGGTGTTTCATTAGTTTCCCCATGTTTTATGTGGTTAGCCACGCAATTTATAGAATTTTTTTCTTATAAATCGGCTAGGCAACCGTTATTGACCTTTCAACCTTGGCGAGAAACCGCCAAGGCGTCAAGTCATGGGGAGCGGTTGTCACCAACGCTGGTCACACCATAAACGAGGCGCCACACCCGCAAGTGGTGGTGGCATTGGGGTTTTGGACACGAAAACGCGCACCCGCCAGGCCCTCTTCATAATCGACCGTGGAGCCGACCAAGTACTGGTAGGAGAGCGGGTCGACGACCAGCGTGGCGTCGCCAAACTCGATCAGCGTGTCGTCGTCGGCAACGCTATCCGCGAAGTCGAAACCGTACTGAAAACCCGAGCAGCCGCCACCGGTGACGTAGACGCGCAGTTTCAGTGCCGGGTTACTCTCTTCGGCCATCAACGCTTTGATACGTTTGCGTGCGCTGTCCGACAGTAACAGGGGGGTTGGAACAAAAGCTTCTGCACCGCTCATGGGTACCTCCCGCGAGCTTTAAAAACGAATAATCCGCAATGAGGGACGATTATGGGTAATTCCCAGCAAATTGGTCAACTATTGCATCGGCATATCAAGCAGAGGGCAGCTCGCCGAGGAGGCGCTGTGAATCCTTCCATGGAAGCTACATTTGCCCTCCTTGGCAAATGACCTCCTCTCTGAGCTGCCCTCTGCATGCTGGTTTTGCGAGTTGTTTAAGGCATCAGCGCAGGAGCGTTCAGGCCCATGTGTTCGTCGAAGCCAAACATCAGGTTGAGGTTTTGGATGGCTTGACCCGAGGCACCCTTCACGAGGTTATCGATGACCGACAGGACCACGACCGTATTGCCGTCATTCGGGCGGTGGATGGCGATCCGGCAGGTATTGTTGCCTTTGACACTGCGGGTTTCCGGATGGCTACCGGCAGGCATCACGTCGACGAACGGCTCATTGGCGTAGCGTTGCTCGAACAGTGCCTGTAGATCCTCTGGCTCGGCGGTGAGCGTGCCATAGAGCGTGGCGTGAATGCCGCGGATCATGGGCGTTAGATGAGGAACGAAGGTCAATACCACCGGGTGGGACTGCATGTCGCTCAAGCCTTGACGGATTTCCGGCAGGTGCCGGTGGCCGCTCGCGCCGTAGGCTTTCATGGACTCACTGGCCTCGGCCAGTAGCGAGCCGACCTTGGCACCGCGACCAGCGCCGGTTACGCCGGATTTACAGTCGGCAATCAGCTGGCTCGGATCGATCAAGCCAGCCTCCAATAGCGGTAAGTAACCAAGCTGAACCGCCGTGGGATAGCAGCCGGGCACCGCGATCAGGCGCGCTGTCTTGATCTTTTCGCGATGCATTTCAGGGAGGCCGTAGACGGCTTCTTCGAGCAGTTCGGGCGCGCCGTGGGGTTGGTCGTACCAACGGCTCCACTCGTCGGCATCGCGCAGCCGGAAGTCGGCGGAGAGATCGATCACCCGAGTGCCGTTGGCCAGCAGCTCGCCGGCAAGCGCGTGGGCAACGCCGTGGGGCGTGGCGAAAAAGACCGCATCCATCGCGCCCAGCGCCTGAGCGTCGGGTTCGCTAAACGCCAAGGTGTCATAGTGGCCGCGCAAATTAGGGTACATGTCGCACACTTTTACGCCCGTCTCCGAGCGCGAGGTAATGGCCTTGACGTTTACCTGAGGGTGCTGAGCCAGCAGTCTGAGAAGTTCGACGCCGGTATAACCGGTGCCGCCCACGATGCCAACGTTTATCACAAACCACTCCTTGTGCGCTTCGCGCAATCGACGCTTGAATAATTAACAGCCTAATGAGTGTGACCAGGCTGTCGAAGTGTATCCAGCTATGATACACAAGAGAGGCAGCGCTTGAGAGCGCTGCACAGCACGAGACAATGAAACGAACAACAAACGCAAGGACGGACGTTGTGGCACGTTTTTCTCGGTCAGACTTCACCCTAGAGAGCTTTCGCCGCCAATTGGCGAACGTGGATGCGTTGCCGCAGCTATGTGTGCTGGGGCTGGTGTCCGGGGTGATTACCGGGGCGGTGATGGTGGCGTTTCGCCTGCTGCTGGAAGCGGGGGCGGCGCTCTACATGCCGGACGGTGATCCGGAAGCCTTCGAAGGGTTGACGCCTTGGCTAAGAGCACTTCTGCCGATCATGGCCGTCACGTTGATTGGTCTGTTGCTCTATCGGCAGCGGTCTACCGCACGCAAACTCGGCGTCAGCCATGTGATCGAGCGACTGACCTATCATCAGGGTCGCTTCCCGCTGCGCAACTGGCTGAATCAATGGTGGGTGGGTGTGGTTTCGGTGCTTGGTGGTTTGTCCGCCGGGCGCGAAGGCCCGGCGATCCACTTGGGCGCGGCGGCGTCCAGCGGGTTAGGGCTTAAGCTGCGGCTGCCCAATAATAGCTTGCGGGTGTTGGTGGCTTGCGGCACGGCGGCGGGTATTTCCGCTTCGTTCAATACGCCCATTGCGGGGGTCATCTTTGCCATGGAAGTGGTGATGATGGAGTACACCCTGATGAGCTTCATGCCGGTGATCCTGGCCTCCACCATGGGCGCGCTGGTGGCGCAGGTGATGTATGGCAACGAGCCTGCGTTTCGCATTCCCGAGGTGGCGTTAGGCTCGCTGATGAATCTGCCCTGGATCGTGGTGATTGGCTTGGTCATAGGTTTGATGGCAGGGCTCTTCATCCATATTTCACGAAGTCAGCGCCTACAAACCCTGCCGCTGTGGTTGAGATTGGGCGTCGTGGGTGTCGGCACCGGGGTGTTGGCGTGGTGGTTTCCGGAGATTCAAGGAATTGGCTATGACAGTGTCGCCGCGGCACTGAATAATCAGTTGGCTATCAACGTTCTGCTGGCGCTGATGGTGGCCAAACTGTTGATCACGGCGATAACCGTCGCAGGCGGTGTGCCGATTGGTATTATTGGCCCGGTACTGGTGGCGGGGGCAGCCACTGGGGCGCTGGGTGGCATGCTCGGCGGCTGGCTATGGCCCGAGAAAGCCGCTGACCCGGGCATTTACGCCATGCTCGGCATGGCAGCGATGATGGGGGCTGTTCTACAGGCGCCTCTCGCGGCGCTGATGGCGCTACTAGAGCTGACGCATACCCCCAATATCATGTTGCCGGGAATGCTGGTCGTGGTGGTGGCCTGCTTGACGTCGCGCCAGCTGACGGGCTGTGAAGGTTTCTTCATTAGCTCGGTACGCTACGGGTTACACCCCCTTCAGCAGCCGCTGATGCAGGCGCTTTCCCGGGTCTCGGTCCCAGCGGTCATGGAGCGTCGCTTAGTGCGCACTGAACGAATGATCACACCTGACCAAGCCCGCCGCTTGCTGGAAACCAACCCCATGTGGCTGGTGATCGAGCGCTCCAGTGATGACAAGCCCGTGCTGGCGCTGAAGGCGGCAGAGCTTGCTCGCTGGCTCTTGGAGCATGACGAAGCGCTCAATGGCGAAGCACCGCCGGAAGATGAGTTGGTGGATCTCTTGGAGATTCCCGGCCAACGGTTGGAAATGGCCCCGATTGGGCTACAGGCCACACTATCCGAGGCGTTTTTGAAGCTTCAAGACAGCGCGCTTGGGGCACTGTACGTCGTACATGGCTATCGACCAAAGCAGCAGCGAATTTCAGGTATCATTACTCGTGGCGCGATCGAGCGTTATTACCACTACACTGACGCTCGACAGCCGGATGTCCGTGATACTTATCCCTAATAAAGAGCCCACCGCCTAAGGAGAGACCATGTACGAATGGGTAAAGGCCATTCATTTGATGGCCGTTGTGACCTGGTTTGCCGCACTGTTCTATTTGCCAAGACTGTACGTGTACCACGCCATGGCACGCGACAAAGGCGATGAGCAAGCGATCACTTACTTCAAGACCATGGAGCGCAAACTCTATCGTGGCATCATGACGCCATCGATGATCCTGGTGCTGATTTTTGGGGGCTGGATGCTCTATTTGGTGCCCGCATGGTTTAGCCAAGGCTGGATGCATGCCAAGCTCACGCTCGTGGCGCTGCTGATTGCCTATCACCACGTTTGCTTGATTTATTTAAAACAGTTCGATCAGTCGCGCTGCACCAAGAGCCATGTCTTCTTTCGCTGGTTCAATGAAGCCCCGGTGATTGCACTGGTCGCGATTATTTTACTGGCGGTAGTGAAGCCCTTTTGATGCGTCGTCCCCTTCCCCCTGTCGTCTTAGTGTTAGCAGGCCATGATCCAACGGGCGGTGCCGGGCTGATGGCCGATAGCGAAGCCGTCGCCGCCTGTGGCGGGTGGGCCGTCACCATCCCCACGGCGCTGACTGTACAAAATTGTCATAACGTGTCCCGCGTGATGCCCGCTGACCCTGGGTCCATGCGGCAAATGGCCGAAGCCGTCAGTGACATGCAGATTGCGGCGATCAAGCTGGGGCTGCTGGCAGACGAGGCCACGCTGCGCGCTGCCGAGCAGATCATTCGCCGTTTTCCTGGCGTGCCGGTGGTGGCCGATCCGGTGCTGAAAGCAGGAGGGGGCGCTGTGTTATCCACAGCCGCTTTACAGACGCTTTACCGAGACCGGCTGTTGCCGCTTGTGGATATCTTGACGCCGAACCGCTTTGAGTTGGCGGCGCTGACACCGGAAATTCTAGAGTCCCATGACGACACTGCCCGGGCGGTGTCACTGCTGTCACAAGGTTGCCAAGCGGTGCTGGTGACGGCAACGGATGACCCCTTACCCGGTTCAGCCGAGCAGGTGGTGCATACGCTGCACTCGCCCGATACCACTCGCCAGTGGCAGTGGCCGCGCCTACCGGACGTCTTTCATGGTTCCGGCTGTACGCTCGCGTCTGCCCTGGCAGCCCGATTAGCGGTTGGTGAGCGCTTACCAACAGCGTGTGAACAGGCCCAGCACTTTACCTGGGAGAGCTTGTCTCACGGCTACCAGCCCCCGAGTGGCCAATGCTTGCCGAATCGCTTGCCACGTCCCGTGCGCTTTTGATCTCATTGGTAGTAAGTCATTTATACAGAGGATGCCATGACCACATCTGCTGAACTGTTCGACCTCGCGAGTCGCCATATCCCTGGGGGCGTGAACTCTCCCGTCCGTGCCTTCAAAGGGTTGCACCGCCCGCCGGTCTTCATGGAACGTGCGCAGGGCGCTTACCTCTTCGATGTCGAGGGCAACCGCTACGTCGATTACATCGGCTCCTGGGGACCGATGATTACCGGTCACGCCGATCAAGACGTATTGGCGGCCGTACGTGCGCGGTTGGATAATGGGCTCTCATTCGGTACCCCCACGGCCGTGGAAACCACCATGGCAGACCTGATCTGCGACATGATTCCCTCCATGGAAATGGTGCGCATGACCAGCTCGGGCACCGAGGCCACCATGTCAGCGATTCGGCTGGCGCGGGGCACCACGGGACGGGATAAGATCGTCAAATTCGAGGGTAACTACCACGGCCACTCGGACTCCCTACTGGTGAAAGCGGGCTCCGGTGCATTGACCCACGGCGAGCCCAGCTCACCGGGCGTTCCGGCGTCGTTGGCCGAACACACCATTACACTCTCCTATAACGACCCGGAGGGGGTGGAAGCGTGCTTTGCCGAGATCGGTGAGCAAATTGCCTGCATCATCGTCGAGCCGGTGGCGGGCAATATGAACTGCATTCCCCCTCAGCCAGGTTTCTTGGAAACCTTGCGCCATGTCTGTAACGAGTACGGTAGTATTCTGATTTTCGATGAGGTGATGACGGGTTTCCGCGTAGCGTTGGGCGGAGCCCAGGCGTACTACGGTGTCACGCCGGATTTGACCTGCTTGGGTAAGATTGTCGGCGGTGGTATGCCGGTCGGTGCGTTTGGCGGCAAGCGCGACATCATGCAGAACATCTCGCCGCTGGGGCCGGTGTATCAAGCGGGCACGCTGTCGGGGAACCCGCTGGCCATGGCCGCCGGGGTGGCACTACTCACCAAGCTGCAGGTGCCGGGCTTCCACGATGCCTTGAGCCAGCGCGTACAAACGCTGTGTAACGGTCTACAAGAGCGCGCCAATGCAGCTCGCGTGCCGATGATGACGCAATCCGCAGGCGGCATGTTCGGTGTGTTCTTCACCTCACAATCCCGTGTGGATAACTTTGCTCAAGCCACGGCGTGTAACCCCGATGCTTTTCGTCGCTTCTTTGGCGCGATGCTGGATCATGGCGTGTACCTTGCGCCTTCTGCCTATGAAGCCGGCTTTATGTCTAGCGCACACACGCCCGAGGATATCCAGCTCACGCTGGATGCGGCCGAGAAAGCCTTTGCCGTTATGTAACGTTAAGTAACTATCTGGCCAAGTGCCTGCTACACTGCAAGAGCCGCTCTTATCGAGCGGCTCTTGTGGTTACCGAGGTAGCTAACATGAAACGATTATCGGCTTGGCACTCGTCACGACGATACGGTGCGTGGTTGACCACCGTTCTTACCCTTGGCTTGTCTTTCCCAGGGCTAGCCGCACAGGAGCAGGATATGACCCAAATCCACATCACCATGAGCGGCTCTCCCGGCGCTGAGTTTTCGGCCGAGTGGCGCATTACCCAGGACGGCGACACCATCGAACATCCTGAAACTCGAGGCACGGTGCCCGCAGAGTTCACCTTCAAAGGAGATACCCTAGAAGGTACCGTTAAACTCCTGAGCGACGATGAGCGGTTGGAAGTCGATATCGTCAAAGGCAGCAACCGTTCGCGCTCTTCTACCCAAGGCAAAGGCGGGACGCTGACGGTTGTGGTACGTTAGGTGACAGCACAAAAAAACCGCCCCCGGAAGGGGCGGTATGAGAATATTGAACTGGCTAATGATTAATACTGGATAGTGGAAGCGCGGTTGCCACTACCTGTCTGCATCACACTCGCAGATGCGTTGACTGTACCAGTTTGAGTGATAGTTGAAATGTTATTCCAACCGCCAGCAGGAGCATGTGCTTGATTGACATATGCTGTGTGCGCACCTGCTCCACTTTGAATAATGAACGATTCATTAAATTCGGCGCCAGGAACACCCACACCTGATTGTTCTACAGTGGCAGATTTATTGTCACCGTTCTGAATTACCCAAGAAATATCTCCTTCTCCTGATTGTGAGATATCAGCGAAGTTACTGTTACCGTTTTGTAACACATTAGACTCTCCATATGTGCCACTTTGATTAACATTTGCTTCGTTATCATTGCCGTTTAGTTGGGATACATATGAGTCGTTATAACTACCAGACTGATCCACATATGCGGTATTGAAGTCGCCAACTCCCGCCGAACCTTGCAGAATGTAGGACGTATTCTCATCGCCACTTTGATCAAGCATTGCCATATTAGCATCGCCTGCTTGTTTAATATGGCTAATATTATCCATACCACTTTGAACAGAGTCAGCATAGTTATCAGACCACTGCTGACGAATATAACTTTGGTTACTTTCGCCAGTTTGATTTACCCATGCATTATTATCAGCTGCTCCACCAGTTAGTACTCCCTGATGAATAATCGATTGGTGGCCATTACCGGTTTGAGATACATCCGCGCCATTACGGTCGGCTCCAAACTGATCAACTCGAGACAGGTTACTATCACCTTGCTGTGAAATATTTGCAATAGCACCTGTGCTAAGCTCTTGATCAACATCTGATCGGTTACTATTACCAATTTGGATGACATCAGCTTTTAATGCTGAGCCAGTACTACTTAATTTGTTTTGTGTTACGTTTGACTCGTTTTGTGAACCACCACTCTGTGTTACGCTTGCTTGGTTGCCTGTAGTACCAGTAGCTGTCTGGTCAATGGTCGATAAGTTTTCATTTGGGCCTGCAGTAGAGCCGTCCATGTTATCCAATTCATCCTGAAATGTAGTAAACGCTCCATCACGGGATGGCGGAAAACCTGTCCACTCGGCATTATCTACGGTTGAATTTCCATTGTCGACACCATATCCGCCTCCTTGAGGCTGGCCAATACTTGTATAGTTCAAGTTTGAATTCGATGTTACTGTTGTTTGAGCTATAGCAGCGCTGGACAAAGCTAAGCTAACAGCGGCAGCAAGAGCAGTTAATTGCATTTTCATGATATTTCCCCTTTTTCGATCAACTTGCTTTGGTGGTTAACTGAGAAGCCAGGTGCGACTCAGTTGATATCGATAGTGACCGGTCGTGAAGTGCCCGAATAGTTTTGTTGATGGACATTTACATCGCGTAGGCCACTGCCCGATTGTGAAATCATTAAGCTGCTGTTGAAGCCAATTTGGATGGCATTCAGCGCAACTCCAACACTGTTTCCTTCTTGGGTAGCCGTAACACTATGGTTATGGCCTTGCTGAACAATCACGCCAATATTGTTGCCATTGTGCTGTGTCAAATTGGCCTGATTGTTGTATCCGGATTGCTTGATGTAGGAAAAATTTTTAAATTGGTAATGCGCTGAGCGAGATTGAACGACGTTTGCGCTGTTATTGATGCCTTGCTGTTGAATGATACTCACATTGCCTTTTAAATGGCTGACATCTTGAGACTCTACGTATTGCGTGACTCTAGACATGCTGCCAATGAATTGGTCGTTTGCTGAAGCGTCTAGATTTAAGCTGGTTAGTAAGACACCCATCACCAATGCCACACAGGAGGCTAGGGATCCTGTCTTATAAAGGGCTGGCAATTGGTTAAACGGTTTCATTGGGTTTTCCTTTTGAAACGTTATGTGTCTTTTTGTTTCATGTGTTGAGTTTGGACGATTTTAAAGAAGGCGCTATCGGAATTTTTTCTAGTCATTAACTTATAAACTTGGTGTTTATTATTTTAATGGTTACTATTACTTTAATCGTATTTGATGAGCTTTCTAATACTAATAAATATAAATTTAAAAGTATAAGAGTTGTAAATAAAAAGCCGCTTGAAAAAGCGGCTAAAAGCAATAGAGGGAATGTATACTCAAAGCATAGGTATAGGTTCGTTGAGGTAATCGCCTAGAACCGTTTCTTGCAGATTGGTCCCTGATGATAGGTTCCAAAGACGATTTTCTACCCCACGGGCAATCAAGTGAATCACTGCAGACTCGATAGCGGACATTACCGCTAACTGTACGGGCTCATTCGTGGTGATACCCGCTTCTGCCTCTAGCAAACGCCTAAAGTCGATGAAACGATACACGCCGGCTCTAAGTTCTTTAGAGTAAATGGTTTTTGTGGTAGTGACGTTGGCGAGTATTTCACCGGTAGATATTTCTACCGCGCGCAAATTCACCGTGACTTGATCGACTTGATACTGACCCGATGCGCCGATACCAAAGTACTCCGCCCCCGCACCTCCCGTGCGGACATTGGATTCATAAGCGATAATGCCTCCTTCGAGCATCACAGAGGCAGCGCGAAGTGACGGCAGGGTATCGGGCTGGCCAAAACGCTCGAATTCAGCACGAATGATGCGTCGTTCGGTCAACAGGTTCTGTAATCCCACACGTTCTAAAGGTATGAACCAGCCTGAATCAGCAAGCGCTCCTGTGAGCATGGCGGCGGCGCCTTGGGTGACGGCGGTTGAAAAAGTGCTGGCTGGGGCGGGTCGATATTGCCCGGTTTGATCTCTAAAGTCATATACGGAGACGAATATTTTTCCGGCAGGAGGCGGTAAAGTGACCAAGTCTTGATAAGTGGCGCCCCTTGGCGTTAACGTTGCCTGGGCTCCTTCTAAATTTTCTGACGTGGCTACCATTCCAGCGCACCCGCTGAGTAACCCAGCAATGACGATCGAGGCAATTATTTTCATGGTGTTCCCCTGAATAACTTAAGCCGTACTTTTTTGTTACGCGTACTTTTGATCATTAAGGGTTAAATAAACCGCCTACGCTAATTTCAGTCACGTCGCCGGTTATTTTATCAACGACGCGAACCACTAATTGCCCGCTACTATCACTGACGACAACGCCAAACTCGTCGCTATCAAAACTACCTTCATCGACTTCTCCACGGCTGACATCAGAAATCAATTGGGAGATCAACCGACTTTCCAAGTTTTGTAGTAGGCGTTCCGTTGATGATAGAGACTGTAAACTGCGTGTGTTCGGGTCCGTCGTCGTGTCCTGTGCCTGTGCTTTACCTAATAAGTAGCTACCCACAAAAGGATCACCACCAAACGAAGGGTTGATAGGCTGATAGATCAAGTCGCCTGCCTGTGCTTGCGTAGTCGCTATCGTCATCAGCCCTATGCTGGCTACTTTCTTTAGTGTTTTCATCAGAATAACTCCTCTTTCCCCAAGTCTCTGTCCGAAGTCAAAGCGGCTGATAGCTGCTGTTGGAGCAGTGCTTCTTCGACGGTTTTTACAGCGTCTCCCGCTATGCGATCAGCTTCGCTGATTCTTGGAGAAAGCTGTGTTCTGAAGTACATCTTATTGCCTTCCATTATCCATAGTTGGCTACCCCAGCGTGCATCGGGGCGTTCCTGTATGGTGAGTGTTGCGTTCCCTATAATGCGGTTGTCCATGGCAAGTTGACTAAATGCACGATAAAAGGTCTTACCTGCCATTGTGATCGTGCGATCCACCATGATGCCGGTCAGCTCACTGCTGCCATGCAGACGGTTCTGTATTTCTGGGCCATCAGGGCTTGATAGCTGGTTAATGTCATCAACAGCTTGGGTATCGCTAACAGACTCTTCCTCGCTAGCGTTAGCACTACCCATTAGGAGTACAAAAAAAAGTAATCCCAATACGTTGGCTGAATGACTTAGGAGGGTTTTGAACATGTCATCAACCTTCATTTAGCTAACGATGGCGCTGCAAACTGCGCGCTGTTTCGATATTGGGTAAAATGGGGCCTAAGTTTTGGTGAATCCAGTTCAGCGCTTGTATACGGTTATGCACATTGATTTTTCTAAAAATATTGTAAAGGTGTGATTTAACCGTGTGCTCACTTACAAAGAGTTTGTCGGCAATCTGTTGATTGGAGGAGCCAGCACTGAGTAGCGAAATGATCTCCATTTCTCGATTGGTCAAGCCGCAGGCAGGTCGAAACGCGTTGCTTTGATATTTGCGGTAAAAAAGGATCAAACGGGCCATCAAATCGCGTGACATCCAAAGCTCACCTTCGAGTAACGCGTGAATCCCTTTACAGATCACTTCAAGACTCTCGTCACGGTAAAAGACGCCTTTGAGCTGGGCGCATGACAGCGCTTCCAGTGCATGGTCCATATCGCGAATATTGAAGGCGGCCAGCGAGGTTTTGGCCAAGTTATCAGGAAGATTTTCCTGCCACTCGGGTAGCTCTTCTACGCCGATATGGTCACTATCGATGAGTATTAACAGCTTGTTTGGAATGATCGTGGGTAGTGAACTTTTAGGTGAGTGAATGCTTACCGTACACCCTGTGTGTTCGTGTAAGTAATCGGCAAAAAGCTGCGCCTGTGGGCTTTTTTCGGTGATGATGTACACCAAGCCGTGCGTTTTTTCTTGGGACATTGGGGAGGCCTCATGAGCGTAAAGCGTGAGCAGGTGACCAAATGAGTGTTGCCTATAAGCTACATTTCGTAAAGATTTGTTATCAAAATAATTATAAAAGTAATTTGCACTTTGTTATCACTTTTTGGAATATATAGTTCAAGCTATTGTTTTTAGAGACATTTACTAATGGATAATGATCAATGATTGCGCTGAGTGACAAGATACACTGAGTAACATTGTGTTGCCTTTAGCTGTGTTCTCGATAGGCGTAAACTGGCCCCATCATGTGAAGAGGTCGCCCCTATGAATGCAGCCAATACGCTCGTTTTAGCCAGTGGAAATTCTGGAAAATTAAAAGAATTCAATCAGTTGCTATCGCCCCTTGGACTGGATGTACGCCCCCAGGCTGAGTTTGGTGTGCACGATGTCGAAGAGACAGGACTGACGTTCGTTGAAAATGCGCTGTTAAAGGCCCGTGAAGCGAGTCGCGTAAGCGGGTTACCGGCGCTCGCCGACGACTCAGGTCTGGAGGTCGATGCGTTGCATGGAGCGCCTGGCATTTACTCTGCTCGCTATGCCGGTGAGCCGAAAAGTGACGAGCGTAACAACGAGAAACTGCTGGCAGCACTCAGTGAGTGCGCGGAAGGCCAGCGCACGGGCCGTTATTGGTGTGTCTTGGTCTATTTACGCCATGCAGCAGACCCGGTACCTGTGATCGTTCAACGAAGTTGGGAAGGAGAAGTATTGGCTCATCCCCGGGGAGAGGGCGGTTTTGGCTACGATCCGCTGTTCTGGCTACCCGATCAGGGGATGAGCGTGGCAGAACTGCCCAGTGAAACGAAGAACCGCTTGAGCCATCGCGGACGTGCGTTACACGCGTTGGTGGACATTCTGAAGGTGGCGCATGGCTAATCGATTGCCGCCGCTCTCGCTTTATATTCATACACCTTGGTGTGTACGCAAGTGCCCTTACTGCGATTTCAATTCTCACGAACCTGAATCTGGCGCCAATGACCTACCCGAAGCGGCCTATTTGGCCGCCTTGCTGAGTGATTTGGACGGCGATTTGGCGCTGGCGTCTGGCCGTACTCTTCAAACCATTTTTATTGGCGGCGGCACGCCTAGCTTGCTATCGCCGACGTTTTATCGACAGTTATTCGATGGCATTCGTGAGCGGCTCGCCTTTTCGCCTAGCATTGAAATCACCCTGGAAGCCAATCCAGGCACGACCGAGCAGCAGCGGTTCATTGGTTATCGGGAAGCCGGTATCAATCGATTGTCTTTGGGGGTGCAGAGTTTCCGCCCCACTCAACTGAGTGCGTTGGGGCGAATTCATACCGGCAACGAAGCGGTGACTGCCATCGGTGAAGCCAGAGCGGCGGGATTCGATAACCTCAACATCGATCTCATGCACGGATTGCCCCAACAAACACCTGAGCAAGCCATGGAAGATATCGATCAGGCGCTTGCCCTCGATCCTGAGCATCTTTCGTGGTACCAGCTCACCCTGGAGCCCAATACGGCGTTTTTTTCTCACCCTCCTCCTTTGCCAGAGGAGGAGGCGTTGTGGGACATTCAGGAGGCGGGGCACCAGCGCCTGGAGCGAGCCGGGCTGCGTCGATACGAGATATCGGCCTACGCCCGTCCGGGATGTCAGAGTCGCCATAACCTAAACTACTGGCGATTTGGCGATTACCTAGGAATTGGGGCAGGCGCTCATGCAAAGCTCTCCTCCATAGATTCCCAAGGGAAGTGGCAGATCGAACGGCGTTGGAAGACGCGCCAACCTAATGCGTACTTGCGCCGTGCCAATGACCCGCGTGGCTTCCTGGCAGGCCAGCAACTCATCGAGCCCCGCGAACTACCACTGGAGTTTGCCATGAACGCGCTCCGACTGACCGAAGGGGTACCATTGGCGGATTGGGCGGCTCACACTGGCCAGCCAGAGGCACTGTTACTTGCGCGTTTACACAGTGCTCAAGAAAAAGGACTTTTAATGGAAATGCCTGAAAAGCTGCGTGCATCGCCCCAAGGTCTATTATTCTTGAACGAGTTGCTGGCCTTGATCAGCGAAGAGTGACCAGCGATCGATTCGGTACACCCTCAATCATAAACAAGGAGTGAGTGATGCGTATTTCTCGACTACTGACCCCACTGGCAGCGGCGATATTACTGGCTGGCTGCGCGACGTCCGATCCTTACGGCGGTCAAACGCAGCGCTCGAGCACCGCCATGGGCACCGGCATTGGTGCAGCGATTGGTGCAGCGGCGGGCGCTTTATCCGGTGATGGCAGTACGAGCCGTCGTGACCGTGCGCTAATTGGTGCCGCTGTGGGTGCGGCCGCCGGTGCAGGCGTGGGTGCCTATATGGACCGTCAAGAGCAGCAGCTTCGCAATAACCTGCAAGGATCGCGTATCGAGATCGATCGGCGCGGTGACGATATCGTGCTCAACATGCCCAGCAGCGTTACGTTCGGATTCGATTCTGCCGAGCTCACCTCGGATGCGCGCAGCGCTCTAAACGAAGTGGCGAATGTCCTCACTCAGTACACCGATACCCGCGTAAACATTGCTGGCCATACGGATAGCACCGGGGATGCCAGCTACAACCAGCGCCTCTCAGAGCGTCGTGCCCAATCGGTCGGCAGCTACCTGAGCCAAAATGGCGTCTCTTCCATGCGGTTGAATACCATGGGCTACGGTGCTAATCAGCCGGTGGCTAGCAATGCTACCGAGCAGGGGCGCGCGCAGAACCGTCGCGTAGAAATCACCCTGACGCCTACCGGCAACGGCCAGTAATATGCGTTAATCCCGGCATTGCCGTCCAACGCCCGCTATGCTCACATAGCGGGCTTTTTTTGTTCAATTGCTAGCGAGCTGCCATGCTGTCGTATCAACACGCCTACCACGCCGGTAACTTTGCCGATGTTCATAAGCATTTAACGCTTTACGCGGTGACAGATTATTTATTACGTAAAAAAACATCAATTACATATATTGATACCCATGCAGGCAGAGGGCTCTACCCGCTCGCCACGAAAGAGACTCAGCGGCTTCAAGAGTATCGAGAGGGCGTCGCACCGCTCTGGCAGGTTCGGCAGCAGTTGAGTGATCCGTTACTTGGTAAATGGATGGCGTCGTTGGAAAGCGCGCAGCCCCAATCGACTGTGCTTTCGTACTACCCTGGCTCACCCTGGTGGCTGGCTCAGGGGCTGCGTGAGCAGGACTCACTGCGCCTATTTGAGCTGCACCCTGGTGAGCACGAGCATTTGAGCGGGCAAGCGTTGCCCAAACAGGCCCGACGCGTTTATGGGGATGGGTTGCTGGGCCTGAAGCAGCTGTTGCCGGTGGCAACGCCACGGCTGTGCGTGTTGATAGATCCGAGTTACGAGCGCAAAGTGGAGTATCAAGAGGTCGTCGACGCGGTGGCCTATAACCTCGAAAAAGCACGCCACGCCGTGGTGATGATCTGGTACCCGCTACTGCCCGCCGGGCATCATGACACGTTGCTCAGCGGCCTTGAAGCGAGCGGAATTCGCAAGATTTGGCACAGTGAGCTGCTGTTACGCGCCTCGGCGGAGGGCACGCATGGCATGTATGGAAGCGGCATGGTGGTGATCAATCCACCCTGGGGACTGGATGAGCAATTGTCAGCAGCGATGGCTCAGGTGGCACCGCTGCTGGGGAGTGACAGCCACTACCGCGCTAAATGGCTCGTAGGTGAGTAGTGGCGGTGAGTGGTGGGGACTATTTACCGATACAGAAGCTGCCAAAGATTTCACCCAGCAGGTCATCGGCACTGAACTCACCAGTGATCTCTCCTAGTGCTTGCTGCGCATCTCGTAAATCTTCGGCAAGAAGCTCGCCAGCACCGTAGCCATCCAGTTGGGCTCGCCCGGTGTCTAGCGCCGCCATGGCGCGGTCAAGCGCATCCAGGTGACGTCGGCGGGCAGAGAAGCGGCCTTCGGTCGTGGCAGAGAAGCCCATCACCTCCTTTAGGTGCGTTCTCAAACTATCCACACCCTCTCCGGTTTTCGCCGATAGGCGGATGATCGGTGTGGCTGTGGATAAGTCAATGCCTGGCGTTTCTGCACTCGCGTCGATCTTGTTGCGCACCAGCGTTAGCCGCCGTTGATCCGGAAGGCGCTCCACGAACTCTGGCCAGATACTCATTGGGTTGGTGGCATCCGTGGTGGAAGCATCCACCATGAGCAGTACCCGGTCGGCCTTTTCAATCTCTTCCCACGCCCGGGCAACGCCGATTTTCTCTACCGCATCGGGCGTATCGCGCAGGCCAGCGGTATCGATGATGTGCAGCGGCATACCGTCTAGGTGGATGTACTCCCGAAGGACGTCCCGTGTCGTACCCGCGATATCCGTGACGATGGCGGTGTCTTGCTCGGTCAGCGCGTTCAGAAGGCTCGATTTACCGGCATTGGGACGCCCTGCAATCACTACACTCATGCCCTCGCGTAGCAGCGCGCCCTGCCCAGCGGCTTTGCGAACGGCGACGAGTGCTTGCTGAACGCTCTCCAAATGCGTAGCGACATGGCCATCGGCGAGAAAGTCTATCTCTTCCTCTGGGAAATCGATGGCGGCTTCCACGTAAACGCGCAGTTCGATCAGCCGTTCTACCAGAGCCGATACGCGCTGGGAGAATTCGCCCTGTAACGAGCGCACGGCGTTTTCAGCAGCGGATCGGGAAGTGGCATCGATCAAATCGGCAATCGCTTCTGCCTGGGCCAAATCCAGCTTGTCGTTGAGGAACGCCCGTTCGGAGAACTCCCCCGGCCGGGCCAGGCGAGCACCGAGCTGCAGGCAGCGCTCTAGCAGCATATCCATGATGATGGGACCGCCGTGGCCCTGCAACTCCAGCACGTCCTCACCGGTGAAGGAGTGAGGACTATTGAACAGTAGCGCGATGCCCTCGTCGATAGTGCCCTCAGCGCCGTGAAACGGCCCGTAGTGGGCGTAGCGAGGAGCAGGGCAGGTCCCGAGTATCTCGGCGGCTATCGTACGGCAGGCGGGGCCTGATACGCGAATGATGCCCACGCCGCCACGGCCAGGGGGGGTTGCCAAGGCGGTAATGGTGTCTTGGGTATAGAGTCGGTCGGCCATGACGCTTCCTAAAGACGAAAGAGGGAGAGAGTGTTTCGCGATGGTC
>Ga0207828_100094_pt1 | contig 113233 bp, 103 predicted proteins | sample TtaePargueraPR_11_FD_187276 | JGI IMG/M metagenome (GOLD analysis project Ga0207828, IMG submission 187276) | Aerobic enrichment media microbial communities from Bioluminiscent Bay, La Parguera, Puerto Rico - Tt and P2 (3) (SPAdes) | ecosystem: Environmental > Aquatic > Marine > Unclassified ... | reverse complement strand
CGACAAGGCAGAGCCGGTCGCCCGGCGCAACGGCCAGTTCCGCGCCGTTCAAAAGCGGGGTGCCGCCAAAAGTCAGGCGGATGTCTTTCAGATGGAGAAGAGGCGGTGCCATGGCCAAGGGCTTAACGGGAAGGGAGGGGGCTGGCAAGGGGCGGCGCGCAGGGACCGCCCAAACAAAAACCGGCGGGAGAGGGCTCCCGCCGGTTCAAGCTTTTTACCGAATGCCGGGCTTAGAGGCGTTCGATGATCGTCACGTTGGCAAGACCGCCGCCTTCGCACATGGTCTGCAGGCCGTATTTCGCGTTCTTGTTCTTCATCGCGTGGACCAGCGTGGTCATGAGCTTGGCGCCGGAGCCGCCGAGCGGGTGGCCGAGGGCGATTGCGCCGCCGTTCACGTTCAGCTTTTCCGGGTCTGCGCCGGTTTCTTTCAGCCAAGCGAGCGGCACGGACGCGAAGGCTTCGTTCACTTCATAAAGATCGATGTCGTCGATCTTCATGCCGGCATCCTTCAGGGCCTTCTGCGTGCCGGGGATCGGGGCTTCGAGCATGATCACCGGGTCGCCGCCGACCACCGTCATGTGGTGGATGCGGGCGAGCGGCGTGAGGCCAAGCTCTTTCAGCGCCTTTTCGTTCACGATCATCACACCGGCGGAGCCGTCGCAGATCTGGCTCGACGTGGCAGCCGTCAGCGCGCCGCCTTCGGCGAGCAGCTTTACGCCCTTGATGCCGTCAAGGCTGGCGTCGAAGCGGATGCCTTCGTCAACCTTGTGCTGTTCCTTGCCATTGTCGGTTTCAATGTCGAGCGCCAGGATTTCTTCGTCGAATGCACCGGCCTGCGTTGCCGCGATGGCGCGCTGGTGGCTCGTGAAGCCGAATTCGTCGAGCTGCTCTTTGTTGAGGCCGTATTTCTTCGCCATCATTTCAGCGCCCATGAACTGGGAGAACTGAATGTCGGGATAGCGCGTCTGCATTTCCGGGCTCATATACATGCCAAAACCGTTTTTGGCAGGCAGAGCCGCCGGCAGGCCCATCGGCACGCGCGTCATGCTTTCCACACCGGCAGCGATCACAACATCCTGGAAACCGGACATAACGGCCTGCGCCGCGAAGTGGATCGACTGCTGCGAGGAGCCGCACTGACGGTCGACACTGGTGGCCGGCACGCTTTCCGGCAGGCCGCCTGCGAGAACCGCGTTGCGCGCGATGTTCACAGCCTGCTCGCCAGCCTGGCCGACGCAGCCCATGACGACGTCATCGACCTTGGCCGGGTCGATGCCGGATTTGTTGACGAGGTCTTTGAGCACCGCGCCTGCGAGGTCTGCCGGGTGCCAGCCTTTGAGTCTGCCGTCGCGGCGGCCGCCAGCCGTACGGGAAGCGGCAACGATATATGCTTCAGCCATGTTCGGGTCCTTCCTGTTTACTCGATTGTTGCCGGCAGGCCGCTAGCCATGCCGTGGATCTTGTCTCTTCAATAGAGCTGGCTTTCCTTTACACCCTTTGCAAGCGTGTCTCCAGAGGTGTTGAACGCCCTTTTGGCCTGACGTAGGGGAACGCTGAAACCGGAAAAGCCTTCTTTTCAAATATAATGTGTATCTACACACTAAACAAGCAGGCGACCGTCACGAATGCAGGGAGAATCGCGGAGCTTGCGCCGCCAAACCGGGTGAACTACGTTATATTATAACATGAAATACGGCGCGGAGATCCATGATGCGGCAGACCGGACGGGTTTTTATTCCTCTTCTCGTGGCGGCGGGCTTTGCGGGAAGCGCGTATGGCGACGAGGCGCATCAGCTCGGCGCGCATGTGCATGGGCATGGCGAAGCCGCTATCGCGCTGGATGGAGCGATGCTCACTGCCGAACTGACCGCGCCACTGAACAATGTGGCCGGGTTCGAGCATGCCCCTGAGACTGATGAGGAGCGCCAGGCGCTTGAGAGCGGGATTGAAAAGCTGCGGGCGGGCGCATCTCTCTTTGCTTTCAATGCGGAAGCGGCCTGCGAGCTGACAGACGCCTCCGTTACGGCGCCGGATTTCGGGGCGGGCAATGAGCATCATGATCATGCTGAAGACCACGATCATGAGCATGACGAAGATCACGAGCATCACGCACATGAGGATGGTCACGAGCATGAAGGCAGCCATGCCGACATCCGCGCCACTTATAAATTCGAATGCGGCGCGTCGGATGCGCTGACCGGGTTCAGCACCGCGCTCTTCGAAAGCCTGCCGCGGTTCGAGTCCCTGGAAGTGACGTTTCTGAGCGATGCCGTCCAGCGCTATGGCGAGCTGACGCCGGACTCCGCCCGGTTCGATATCGAATAGCGCTCTTTGTCGGGGGGCCGGAGCCGTTATAGTAACTGCAATTGGAAACCTGAGACCCGAAGGCAGTGTCTTTGCCGAGTTCAGCTATCCATCTTGCCAATGTATCGTTCGCCTGGCCGGGCGGGCCGGAGGTGCTGCGCCTGCCCTCGCTTTCCGTCGGCCGGGGCGAGAAGGTCTTTCTGCGCGGGCCGTCAGGCTCTGGCAAGAGCACGCTGCTTGGCCTTCTGAGCGGCGTGTTGCTGCCGGGCGCCGGTGAAGTGGCGGTGCTGGGCGAGCGCATCGACCGGATGCCGGGCGCGGGGCGGGACAAGTTCCGCGCGGAACATCTTGGCATCATCTTTCAGATGTTCAATCTGCTGCCCTATCTCTCGCTCACCGACAATGCGATCATGCCGTGCCGCTTCTCAGCAAAACGGCGGCTGGCGGCGCTTGAATGCGGGGGCACGCTGGCTGCTGAAGCGCGGCGGCTCCTCCGGCATCTCGGTCTTCACGACGAAGCCATGCTGAAGCGGGATGTGACCGAACTCAGTGTTGGCCAGCAGCAGCGGGTTGCCGCGGCCCGGGCGCTGATCGGCCGGCCCGAGATCGTCATTGCCGATGAGCCGACGTCCGCACTCGATGCGGATGCGCAGACGCGCTTTCTCGATCTTTTGATGGAAGAATGCACGCGCGCAGGTGCTGCGCTTGTTTTCGTCAGCCATGACGGACGCCTTGCGACGCATTTCGACCGGGTCATTGACCTTGCCGAGGTGAACGAAGCAGCGCAAGGGAAGGCGGAGGCGGCGTCATGAACCGGTTCTTCTTTCTGACGCTGGCGGCAAAGAGTCTTCTCAACCGGCGCCTGTCGGCGGCCCTGACGGTGCTTTCCATCGCGCTTGCGGTTTCGCTTTTCCTTGGGGTTGAAAAAATCCGCATGGGCGCGAAGGAGAGTTTCGACAATACGATTTCCGGAACGGATCTCATTGTCGGCGCGCGGTCGGGCTCGCTCAATCTGCTGCTCTATTCCGTTTTCCGGCTGGGCGACCCCACCAACAATGTCACCTGGGAAAGCTACCGCGCCTTTGCCGACAGGCCCGATGTCGCCTGGACTGTGCCGCTCTCGCTTGGCGACTCGCATAAGGGTTACCGTGTGATCGGCACGGCGGCGTCCTATTTCGTGCATTACAAATATGGGCGGCGGCAGGACCTCACTTTTGCCGAGGGCCGGCCTTTCGAAAACCTGTTCGAAACAGTGCTAGGTGCGGAAGTGGCGGCCAAGCTCGGCTACAAGATCGGTGATGAGATCACGCTGGCGCATGGCATTGGCTCCACGAGTTTTGCCAACCATGACGACAAGCCGTTCCGGGTTGTGGGGATTCTCGCGCCCACGGGCACGCCGGTGGATAAGAGTGTGCATGTCAGCCTGGAGGCGATTGAGGCTATTCATCTCGGCTGGCAGAGCGGGGCGCGCACGCCGCTTGCCAAGATGTTCACGAAAGAGCGGGTGGAAGCGATGAAGCTGCAGCCCGATCAGATCACCGCTTTTCTCGTCGGCCTCACATCGCGCGCAGCGGCGTTGCGCTATCAGCGCGATGTGATGACTTACCGGCGCGAGCCCTTGCAGGCGGTCATTCCCGGTGTTGCGCTGGCCCAGCTCTGGCAGGTTGTGGGTGTGGCAGAAACCGCGCTGACGGCGATTGCGGCTTTCGTCGTTTTCACCGGGCTGCTCGGTATGCTCACGGCGATCCTGACGAGTCTCAATGAACGGCGCCGTGAAATGGCGATCCTGCGCTCGGCTGGCGCGCGGCCCTGGATGATTTTTGCGCTTTTGATGAGTGAGGCGGTGCTGCTTGCCTTTTGCGGTGCTCTTTTGGGGATTGCTGTGGTCTATCTCGGCCTTGCGGCCGGTGCGCCCTTCATCGAGGCGCAGCTTGGCATTTTCGTGAGTGGACTTGTTCCGGGGCTTTATGATCTTTTGGTGCTCGGCGCCGTCACGGGCGCGGCCCTGGTGCTTGGCGCTGTGCCGGCTTTCCGGGCCTACCGGAACTCGCTGGCAGACGGCCTGACCATCCGGCTTTAGGAGAAGGACAGAGTGATGAAAACCGTCGCCCGCGCATTTTTTGCGGCCGTACTGTTTTGGACGGTGCCTGTCTTTGCGGCAGCGGAGCCCGAAGTGCTTTCCTGGGAGGACTTGATGCCGCCCGGCGAAGAAGAAAAGCTGATGAAGCTTTATGAAGATTTCGCCGCCACCATGCCGGATATGAGCCTGGTGGAGGAGGGCAGCAAGGCGGATGAACCGGTACAGATCGGCACCTTCAATGTGGTGGAGGAACTGGACGGTAAGCGGGTGCGCATTCCCGGCTTCATGGTGCCGTTCGAGCTGAATGCGGGCGAGGTGACAGAGTTTCTGCTCGTGCCGTATTTCGGGGCCTGCATTCACGTGCCGCCGCCGCCGCCCAACCAGATCATCTATGTCACCTCCAAAGAGCCGGTGCTGTTCGGCTGGGACGCGGTCTGGCTTGAGGGCACGCTCAAGACCGGCAAGCGGATGAACGAGCTTGGCAATGCCGCCTATACGCTGGAACTGGAAAAGAGCGAGCCTTACGACGGTTAAGGGAGCCGGTTTCACTTTCCCGCATGCGGTCAGGGCCGTTACAGTTGGCCGAAACCATGTTTATGCGCCGTTGGAGGGTGAATGGCCGACCTGCAATCCTTTCCGCTGTTTTATCAGATTGCGGCGCTGCTGGTTCTCGCCGCCGGGTTCGGGATGGCCGGTCTCGCGCTGCGCCAGCCGCTCATTGTCAGTTATATCGCCGTTGGCTTGATTACCGGGCCTTCGGCGCTGGGGCTGACGGAAGGCGCGGACTATATCGACGTTCTGGCGGAGCTGGGCATTGCGGTGCTCCTCTTTCTTGTCGGGCTCAAGCTCGATGTGGGGATGATCCGCTCCGTGGGGCCGGTGGCGGTGGCGACCGGGCTCGGGCAGGTCTTCTTCACCGCCTTTGCCGGGTTTCTGATTTGCCTTGGCCTCGGGCTCGACTGGCTGACAAGTCTCTATGTCGCGGTGGCGCTTACTTTCTCCAGCACCATCATCATTGTGAAGCTGCTCTCGGACAAGGGCGAGATCGGCTCACTGCACGGCCGTATTGCGCTCGGCTTTCTGATCGTTCAAGACGTGGTTGTGGTGCTTGCGATGGTGGTTCTTTCCACGCTTGGCATCGGCGCGGGCGGGCACAGCTCGGGATTGAGCGTCGAGGGAACGGTGGGGGCTGCTGCGCTGCTGCTTGCAGGGGTTGCGCTGTTCGTGCGCTATGCGGCCACGCCGCTGGCGGAGCGGCTTGCCAAATCGCCGGAGCTTTTGATGGCGTTTGCCATCGGCTGGGCGGCGTTTCTGGCAGCGCTGTGTGACTATATCGGTTTCGGCAAGGAGCTTGGCGGTTTGCTAGCAGGGGTGTCGCTTGCCTCCACGCCGTTTCGCGAGGCGATGTCGGCGCGGCTGGCAAGCCTGCGCGACTTTCTGCTGCTCTTTTTCTTCATCGCGCTTGGCGCAGGTCTCGATCTTGGGGCCCTGGGCGCCGATATTGGCGGGGCGGTGATCCTTTCCCTCTTTGTCTTGATCGGCAATCCGCTCATCGTGCTGGCAATCATGGGGTTCATGGGATACCGCAAGCGAACGGGCTTTTTGGCGGGACTGACGGTGGCGCAAATCAGCGAGTTCTCGCTCATCTTCATGGCGATGGGTCTTACGCTCGGCCATGTAGGGGAACGGGCCGTAGGTCTCGTGACTATGGTCGGGCTGATCACCATTGCCGCTTCCGTCTACATGATCATGTATTCGCATCAGCTCTATGCCTGGCTCGCGCCTGTGCTCGGGCTGTTCGAGCGTAAGAACCCGCAGCGCGAACAGGAAAGCGTGGATGGTGAGGCCCACGGACGCTATGACGTGATCATTTTCGGGCTGGGGCGCTATGGCGGGGCGATGGTGCAATTGCTCCGCAAAGAAGGCTTCCGGATTCTCGGTGTCGATTTCAGCCCCGTCGCCGTGCGGCATTGGCGTGAGCGCGGTGTGGACGCGTTATATGGAGATGTGGCCGATCCCGATTTCCTGAGTGAGCTTCCCTATCAGCAGGCTAAATGGATGATCAGTGCCATTCCCGAGCACGATATGGCGTTGACGGATGCGGACCCGCGCGCCGGCCTGATTGAGACCATGCGCAATGCCGGTTACAGGGGGCGGTTTGCTGTTTCGACGCATAAAGACGGCACGGTGGATTGGCTGAAAGGGATTGGCGCCGATCTCGTCTTCATGCCGTTCAGCGATGCCGCGGACAAGGCCGTCGATCTTTTGCTGGGGGAACACCGGCGTATCGAAACGCTCGAGATTCCGGAAGCGGAGGAGCAGAAAGAGCTGGCCGTTTAATAGCGGCTTTTCTTTTGCGGGAGCTGGCAGACAGAAAAATGGCGTGAAGGGGCGATCCGCCTTCACGCCATTTTTGGGCTGCGCGCGGATTACTTGTTTTCGCGCGCTTCGTCGGAAATGTTGTCGCCAGCCTTCTGCATGTCCTGGCCGAAGCCTTCCACAGTGTTGCAGGCGCCAAGCATCAGGCAGGCGGCAACGGCGCCAAGGGTCAAAGTCTTTTTCAAAACGTCAAGATTCGCCAACATAGCTCAGTCCTCTTAAAGACATGTTTTGGGCGAAAATTATGCCCGAACTCATGTGGTCTGACAAAGCGGGATGTGCCGCAGGCCGCAGCCCGCGGCGGTCCGCTTGCGCGGCCGGATTACTCGACCGCGTCTTCCATTTCATCGCCAGCATCTTCCATGCTGTCGCCCATTTCCTCGACGCTTTCGTCGATCTGTTCGCCAGCCTGTTCTGCCGGGCCCTGTTCTTCACAAGCTGCCAGCAGGCCGCCTGCAAAAAGGATGGAAGCAATCGTCGTGAGAATTTTCGTGTCCGGTTTCATAGAGCGGCTCCTTTGCCGTTGGTGAGGATCGGACCAATAACGTCGCATTGTCGTCCGAAGTTCCCATTTTGCCAATCGGAACCTTGGAGGGGCCTTGCCGTTCATATTGCGACTCTCATAACGGCAGGCATGCCGAAGGAGGTAAAAATGCTTGGTTGGGCTTTGGTTTTCTTCATTGTCGCGATCATTGCCGCATTTTTCGGCTTTGGCGGCGTCGCATCAGCTGCAACCGGGATTGCGCAGATCCTGTTCTTCGTCTTTCTCGTGCTGCTTGTGATTTCGCTTGTCGTACACGTTTTGCGTGGGCGTTCTCCGCCGCTTTAAAGAAAACGGGGCGGGTGTTTGGCACCCGCCCCCCTTTTGCTTTTCCGGTCAGAAGCGGAACGACATGCCCGCCTTTACGCTGCGTCCGGCGCCGACCTGCAGTTCTACGGGATTGGTGCGCATCACCGCATCGGAGCCATTGATCGCGTGGCCGGCAGAGGCTGCCGGGAAATACCGCTCATCGAAGAGGTTATAGGCAGCCAAATGCAGGGTTAGATAATCGGTCGGCTCCCATGTGGTGAGCAGATCGAAGATCGCATAGCCCGACGGGGTGAACTCTGTGGACGGGTCCGTCACCCGCGTCATGCCCTGCTGCAGGGTGCTGACAAGTTCGATGTCGAGCCCGAGATCCGGCAGTTCATAGCCGACCCCTGCCGTCATGTTGAAGGGGATGGCGCCGTTGAAATTTTCTTCGGTGCCGCCATCGTTTTGCTGTGTGCCGCGCTGATGGGAAAGGGCCCCATTAACGCGCCAGTTGCGGTCGATCTGCCAGCCTGCGGAGGCTTCAACACCCCAGATTTCCACTCTGTCCACATTGTCATAGGTGAGTGTCATGGTGCCGGGGGCGAAGCCATAGCGGAGCGGGTCGGCGTCGACGAAGTTCTGGATGAAGTCCTGATATTCCGCCTGGAAGACGTTGACTGAGAAGAAGCCATCCTGGAAATCGCCGCGGAAGCCGGCTTCATAGCTGCGTACGGATTCCGGTTTCAGGTCCGGGTTCGGTACCAGGGCGAAGAAGGGAAGGCTGTCCAGCGATTGATAGAGCTGTTGCGCCGTCGGCATTTTGAAGCCTTCGGCATAGGAGACGTAAGCGGAGTAAGGTCCGCCCAGTTCGACGATGGAACCGAGCTTGAACTGCAGATCGTCCTCTTCAATCTCTTTTGGCTCTGCACCGGCAATGAGCTGGTAGTCGCTGTCCGGCTCCGGTGTGATCTTGTAGGTGGAGTAGCGCAGGCCCGGAATGATCTTCAACGTGCCGCCGAAGAGGCCGATTTCGTCCTGGATATAGCCATCCGCGCGGATCGTTTCGGAGTTGGCGAAGTTGAAGCCGCCCGCCCGTTCCACGGTCGTGGTGCCGGCGGTCAGGTTGTTGGTGATATCCTGACGCTCATAGTCGGTGGTGGCATAGTCGCCATCGAAACCATAGGTCAGGTTATGGGTCGTCGGGCCCAGCTTGAAGCTGGAGCCGAGCTGAATGTCGAGTTCGGTGAAGGTTTCCTCATATACCAGCGAGGAAAGCACCTGTTCGTGGTCGCCCGTTCCCGCATCGATGAGATGCCGGTTGCCCGTGCGCGTGATGGTTTGCGGTGAATAGCTCAGCTGCCATTTCAGGGAGTCCACGGCGGGGCTGTAAATTTCCCACTCATGGTCGAGGGCGAGGCGCCAGCGTTCGGTATCCTGTTTGCGGTTGTAAGAAAGTTCCGTGCCGGTGACGGCGCCAAGGCTGTTGGTGATGTCGCCGCGGGTGGAGAGCTGGTCGACCAGGGTTTCCCGCTCGAAAAACTCACCCGTCACACGGATTTGGTGAAAATCATTCGGCAGCCAGACGAGCTTGCTGAGGATATTGTTGGAGGAAATGTCCGTCGGGTCGAGTTCATCGCATTTGATGGCTTCGGGATTGCGCGGGCAGGGCTGTTTTGCATCTGCGCCAGCGCGGGCATTGCTGAGTTCGGGCTCATGAGCATCGCGCCGCGTATAGGCGAGCATGGCCTCAAGCGTTTGATCGCCCAGCTTGAAACGCTGCGCCCCGGCCAGTCTTTCGGTGAAACCATCTGTCAGCGAATCGTAGCTGAAGTTCCCTTCCGCGGCCGTGTCGCCGCCGGACTCGGCCAGATAATCCACCGGATCTTTGGTGATGAAGTTGACGACGCCGCCCAGCGCGTCACTGCCCCAGAGCACGGAGTTCGGGCCGCGCACAATATCGACGGCCTTCATGTTGCTTGTGTTCACCACATCGCGCGTGTTGTCGGTGATGCGCTCAAGCGTGCGCGTGCCATCGACGAGAATTTGTGTGCGGTTGCCGCCCACGCCGCGAATTTCGACGCCGCCTGCGCTGTTGAACGGGTCCGTTCCGCTGGTCTGGCGGGGCACTTGAATGCCTGGCTCATAGCGGAAGGTTTCCTCGACCGTATTGTCCATACGCTTGTCGAGTTCGTCGCCCCGGATGCGCGAAATATTGGCCGGTGTTTCCATCAAGCTGCGCTGCTGGCGGTCTGCCGTCACGCTGATGGGGACGAGCGTGTCCGCGTTGCGCGTTTCTTTTGCGCTTTCCCCTTCTTCGCTTTCTGCCGCCTCGGCGGGCGGCGCCTCTTGCGCCGCCGCGGCAAGCGGCCAAAGTGCGGCCGTGCTCAGGCCGATGGCCAGCGCCAGAGCGCCATAACGGCGCAGTCCGGGACACGCGGCTCTTTCCTGATTGGCTGAATGGATGTGCGCGCGAAGAGGCCCCCCCTTCGCATTCTTCTCTGTCGTCATTGCCTTACCCCTTACTCAATAAGCGGTCGGCAGACGGCTCTTCCGTGTCATGTAATCCGGCCCAGCACCCCGCCATCTGGACCTGTGATAGGAGCATGTGATATTAAGAGTCATTATTATTATCAAGATATAATATGGGTCCGGTTCATCAAGCAGCGGGACCGGCCAAGTGATGAGAGTGGGGCGTTATGGTGCGGCTAGAGAGAGAAAGTGGCGGAAAAGCTAGGTTTTCCGCGCAAATGGCGGGTGTTTTTGCGCTGTTTTGCGCGCTTGCGGCGTTTTCTCCCGCCAGCGCCGAAAGGGGGCTCGGTGTGTTCGCGGAGCCACGCTTTTTGGGGGAGGATTTCGATTACTATCCCACAATGAACCCCGAGGCGCCGAAAGGCTGCTCCCTGCGTTCGACATCGGTTGGCCTGTTCGATTCTCTCAATCCTTGGATATTGAAAGGCAAGTTCGCGGCCGGCATTTACGAGCATCTTTATGATGGGTTGCTGGCCCCCTCGCTTGAAGAAGAGATGGTGGGCTATGGCCTGATTGCGAGCGATGTGGCTGTCAGCGCGGATGGGCGCGAGGCGGTGTTCACGATCGATGAACGCGCGCGGTTTCACGACGGGCATGCCATCACGGCGGAGGATGTGGCCTTCACGGTCAACACGTTCCGTGAAAAGGCGCGCCCCTACTGGCAGCTCATGCTTAAAGAAATTGCGGTGGACGTGCTGTCACCGCGCAAGGTTCGTGTGCGTGTGCTGGCGGATGTGCCCTATCCGAAGCTGACGCTGCTCGAAGTGGGCACGATGCCGGTTATCCCGGCGCATTATTGGGCAAGCCGGGATTTCGGCAAATCGACGCTGGAGCCTTTTGTGGGCAGTGGTCCTTACAAGATTGGCGAGGTGGTGCCGGCGCGGCGCGTCACGCTGGAGCGGGTTGAGGATTACTGGGCGAAAGATCTTCCCATCAATCGTGGGCGTTTCAATTTCGACAAGCTGATCACGGAGTATTTTCTGGATGAGACGGCGGCCTTTCAGGCTTTCCTGGCAGGCAATGTAGACCGTTTCGTTGACCGTAACCCGCGGCGCTGGGCGACGATGTATGAAGGGGAGGGAATTCAAAGCGGAAATATCCAGCGGATGACCCTGGATGCCTGGTGGCCGCTCGGGATGACGGGCTTCTTTTTCAATCTGCGTGATCCTCAGTTCCAGGACATTCGTGTGCGCCGTGCGCTTAACCTCCTGTTCGAGTTTGAATGGCCAAATACGTATCTCTTCCATGGCGCTTACAAACGCACGGAAAGTTATTTCCAGAATTCTGTTTATGCAGCCGATATGAGGCCAAGCGCGGCGGAAAGAGAAGCGCTAGGGTCTTTCCGTGATCAGTTGCCGGAGGCTGCCTTTGCTTCGGCCTTCAGTCCGGATTTCAGCCATCTTGAACAGCGGGAGCGTTTCCGCAGAGCATTGGAGCTGCTGAACGAAGCGGGCTGGGAATTCAGCGATGAGGCGTTGCGGAACAAGGAAACCGGTGAGCCTTTCGTTTTCCGCATCACGACGTCGAGCCGCAGTCAGGAGCAGATTCTCGGCACCTTCTTCGAAAATCTGCGCCGCGCGGGAATACGCCCCTCTCTCGAAGTTCTCGATGGTGCTGCGTTTGAGGAGCGGATGAAGTCGCGCCGTTTTTCCGTAACTTACCGCTTCTATGTACCGCCTTCCGTGCCTGGGGATGAGCAGATGCGCATGTGGGGCTCATCAGAGCTGACGGATAGTGAGAAGGGGAATCTGATCGGCCTCGAGAATGAAATGGTCGATCATTTTCTTGAGAAGCTTACTGAAGCCGAATCGCAGCAGCAGCGCATCTTTTATGCGCGGCTTCTGGACCGGGCGTTGCAGTGGGGGGAATATGTGATTCCCACTTTTCACGACCCCTTTGTGCGGGTCGCTTATTGGGATCATCTCAGCCCGCCGCCGGGCCAGCCTTCACTGGGCGGCGGCTATGACGGGTGGTGGTGCCGGCAAGACGCGGCGCCGTCTTGACCAGACTCAGTGCTGCTTGGCGCTGCGGTCGAGGGCGCCAACGCTGAGCACGGGCGAAGCGTCAAGCTCGCCTGCATCCAGCATCAAGGCAATGCGCTGGAGCGCGCCGAGCAGCCAGGATTTTTCCCATTCCTCGAGCTGGTCGAACTGCGCAATGAAGCGGTCCTGAAGGATGGTCGGCGCCGCCTCGATCATGGCGCTGCCTTCTTCCGTCAGATAAAGCTCCACCCGGCGCCGGTCCTGATCTGAGCGCTGACGCAGCACGAGACCGCGATTCTCCAGCTTGTCCACAAGCGCCGTCACCGTCGCCTGGCGCAGAGAAACGCGCTCGGCGAGTTTGGTGATGGTCAGGCCGGGGGCCCGCTTCAAGAGCTGCATCACGACAAGCTGGGACGTACTGAGCCCGGTCTGCTTGGCGAGCTGACGGCCGTCCATATCGGTCGCGCGAATAATTTGACGCAGGGCCACCAAAGCCTCCGCCGCCAGCCGCGATTCCATCGACATCTCCACAAGTTCACGCAGTGCTTCGCGCTGCATATCGGAATGCTGCCATTTCCGGGCATTCGAAGTGAGTGTCAAGGCACTTGTATCCTTTCTTCATGAATAGGAAACCTGTATCAGAAATATATAGATTGAAAATATAGTTCAATGGTATATCTAAGAGGGCGTGAGGGCGGAAATGGCCTGAAAAAGCGCCTTTTCCGCAGAAAACCTCAAAAAAATTGATTGAAAATCGACGGAAATAAACAGGTGGCAGGACTAAATTCCATAGAATCTCGAAAAAACTCCGGTGAGACGGCGCGGGGCAGCGAGCCCATTTTGCGCATGCCGCAGCCGGAGGATGGCACGGACGTCTTCGATTTGATCGCCCGCTGCAAGCCGCTCGATGAGAATTCGCTTTATTGCAACCTGCTTCAGTGCAGCGACTTCCAGGAGACCTGCGCGCTGGCGGAGATGGATGGCAAGCCGGTGGGATTTCTTTCCGGTTACCGGCCCCCGGCCAAGCCGGATACGCTTTTCGTCTGGCAGGTGGCCGTGGCCGAAGAAGCGCGCGGTCTCGGGCTTGGACGCCGGATGATGCTCGACATCGTCTCGCGCGATCCGCAGATCCGTTTCATCGAGGCGACGATTACTGAAGACAATGACGCTTCTTGGGCGCTCTTCCGGGGCACGGCGAAGCGTCTCGATGCAGATTTCAACTCGGCGCCGCGGTTCGACCGCGAGCGTCATTTCCGCGGGCGGCATGACAGCGAGCATGCCATTCGGATTGGCCCCTTCACCGCCCGCTAACAACAAAAGTTTCCAGGGGCAGGAATGCAAAGAGAGGATAACTCAATGAATTCCGTAGCAGCCGTTTCACTTACGAGCGAAAGCGACACTTCCATCTTCGACCGGAAAGAGTCGAATGTGCAGTCCTATGCGCGTTCCTTCCCGGTCGTGTTCGACCGCGCGCAGGGCGCGCAGTTGTTCGACACGGACGGCAAGTCCTATATCGACTTTCTTGCGGGCGCCGGGACGCTCAACTACGGCCATAACAACCCGCATCTGAAGGAAAAGCTGCTCGAATATATCGAGCGCGATGGCATTACTCACGGCCTCGACATGCACAGCGTGGCGAAAGAGCAGTTCCTCGAAGCGCTCGACGAACTGATCCTCAAGCCGCGCGGTCTCGACTATATGGTGCAGTTCACCGGCCCGACGGGCACGAACGCGGTGGAAGCCGCGCTCAAGCTTGCGCGCAAGGTGACGGGCCGCAACAACATCGTGTCCTTCACCAACGGGTTCCACGGTGTGACCATGGGCGCGCTCGCCGCGACCGGTAACGGCCATCACCGCGGCGGCGCGGGCGCGGAGCTTTCCGGCGTGACGCGCATGCCTTACGACAACTATCTCGGCGAGGACGTCGACACGATCGACATGCTGGAGAAGATGGTTCTCGACCCCTCCAGCGGTGTCGACATGCCGGCTGCCGTGATCTTCGAGCCTGTGCAGGGCGAAGGCGGCCTCAACCCGGCCAGCTTCGAATGGATGCAGCGCCTCGAGAAGTTCTGCCGCGCGCATGGCATTCTACTGATCGCCGACGATATTCAGGCGGGCTGCGGACGCACCGGCACCTTCTTCAGCTGGGAGCCGGCAGGCATCGTGCCGGATATCGTGACGCTGTCGAAATCGCTCAGCGGCTATGGCCTGCCCTTCGCGGTGGTGCTGGTTCAGCCGGAACTCGATATCTGGAAGCCGGGCGAGCATAACGGCACGTTCCGCGGCAACAACCATGCCTTCGTGACGGCAACGGCGGCACTGCGCACCTATTGGCAGGACGACACCTTCGCCAAGGAAGTGCGTGAGAAGGCCGCCTATATTGAAGAGCGTCTTGAAGGTATCATCGCTAAAGCGAAAGACGTGCCGCTGAAGCGCAAAGGCCGTGGCATGATGCAGGGTATCGAATGCCCGACGGAAGAATTTGCCTCCGCCGTCATCAAGCGCTGCTTCAAGCAGGGTCTGGTGATCGAGACGGCCGGTCCGAATGATGAAGTGGTGAAGTGCCTTATTCCGCTTATCATTGAGATGGATCTGCTGAAGGAAGGCCTCGACATCATGGAGGCATCTTTCGCTGAAGTCGTGAAGACGGCTGGCCAGAAAAAGAACCTTGTGTCGGTATCGTAAGAAGAGAAGAAAGAATGATTGTAAGAAAACTGCAAGAGGCGGAGAAAACCGAACGTAAGGTTCAGTCGAAGACTTGGGACAGCGTGCGGCTGCTTCTCAAGGACGACAATATGGGGTTCTCCTTCCACATCACGACCCTTTATGCGGGCACGGAAACCCGGATGCACTACAAGAACCATCTTGAATCCGTGTATTGCATGGAGGGGGAAGCCGAGATCGAGACGCTTGCCGATGGCAAGGTCTATCAGATCGGACCGGGCACCATTTATGTCCTGGACCAGCATGACGAGCATATCCTGCGTGTGCGCAAAGAGGTGAAGATGGCCTGCGTCTTCAACCCGCCCGTTACAGGCAAGGAAGTGCATGACGAGACTGGGGCTTACCCGCTCGTCGACTGATGCCGGAACAAGCAAAGCCCCCAGGGACCCCCTTGGGGGCTTTGCCTTTTTTCAGTGACGGGGGGTCATTGTGACACTGATAAGTTTCATCGTTTGTCTCGCCTTGTTTCTGGCCGTTGGCCTGGCGTCGTTTCTTTCCAGCCGCAACACAAAAGACGATTATTATCTGGCGAGCCGTGATGTGCGGCCCATGTTTGTCGGCCTCTCTGCGGTGGCGACAAATAATTCCGGATACATGTTCATCGGTGTCATGGGCTTCACCTATACGGTGGGGTTGAGCGCCATCTGGCTGATGGTGGGCTGGATCGTTGGCGATTTCATCACCTCGCTTTTCATTCACCGGAACCTGCGCAAGAAATCCGAAGCAGCGGAAGAAGTGACCTTCGCGGGGGCTCTTTCGACCTGGAACGGTACACATTTCAAGGTGCTGCGTGCCGTGATTGCGCTCATGACGCTGGCCTTTCTCGGGGCTTATGCGGCAGCGCAGCTGAGCGCGGGCGGGAAGGCGCTGCAGGCGCTGACAGGCTGGCCGCCGGAAACCGGGGCCATTATCGCCGCTTTCATGGTGGCGGCCTATTGCATGGCGGGCGGCATCCGCGCGTCTATCTGGACGGATGTGGCTCAATCCTTCGTCATGATCGGGGCGATGACGCTGCTCGGCATTGTCGCCATCATGTCTGCGGGCGGGCTTGGCGCTTCTTATGACCAGCTTCAGGCAGTGCCTGATTTCATGAACTGGTTCCCGACGGATCTGCCGTTCGGTCCGCTCTTCGGTCCCTTGCTCTTTGCGCTGGGCTGGCTTTTTGCCGGGTTCTGTGTCGTTGGTCAGCCCCATGTCATGGTGCGTTTCATGACGCTGGATGATGACAAGCGGCTCGCGCAGACCCGCGCCTGGTATTACAGCTTTTTCACGCTCTTTTATGCGCTGGCAACGGTGGTTGGCCTTATGACGCGCATCCATCTGCCGGAGATCGGTGACATGGACCCGGAACTGGTACTGCCGACCATGGCGATTGAATTGCTGCCGCCTGTTCTTGTGGGGCTGATGCTGGCAGGGATTTTCTCGGCAACCATGTCCACGGCGGACTCGCTGGTGCTGAGCTGCTCTTCCGCGCTGACCCATGACCTGATGCCGGAGCGGCTTGAAAAGCCGATGCATTTGAAGCTTGTGACGATTATGATTACAGCCTTCGCGCTGGCGATTGCGCTTTCGGGCAATCAAAGCGTCTTTGCGCTCGTCATTCTGGCCTGGGGGCTTTTGGGGGCGAGCTTTGCGCCGCTTCTGGTGCTGCTTGCCCGGCGCGTGCAGGTCACGGAGCCGCAGGCCATCATCATGGTGCTTGCCGGCGCCATGACTGTTGTCGCCTGGCGGGAAGCGGGGCTGCACACTTATATCTTCGAAGGTATGCCCGGCATTGTGGCCGGCTTCATTGCAGCCGGGCTTTACCGGCTGGTGGCGGGCAAGCCGCAAGAGGAAGAGGCAGCGGAGAAAGCCTGACTTTCTTTTTTCAGGAAAAAGAAAAGGGCCGCTCCCCTGCCGGAGCGGCCCTTTTGTTTTCATGCCTTGCGGTTTTTATTCCGCTGCCTGGCTTACGGGCGTTTTCAGTTTGCCGCGCGCGACCTTGGCGAAGTTTTCGAGGTCGGCCTTGCGCATCTGCCACCAATATTTGGCGGTGAAGCTCGACCAGTTATTGGTGACCTTGCCGCTTTCTGTCTTGTACCAGCTGGTGCAGCCGCCCGCCCAGACGGATTTCTGGATCTCGGCCTGAAGGGCGGTGTTGAAAGCATCCATGGCCTCCGGCTTCACATCGAGCCAGGCTATGCTGCCTGTGATCATTTCCTCGATGCATTGCATGACATACTTCACCTGGCACTCGATCATGAAGATGATGGAGTTGTGCCCGAGATTGGTGTTCGGCCCGTAAAGCATGAAGAAGTTGGGAAAGCCCGCAACTGCAACGCCGCGATGCGCTTCTGCCCCGTCCTTCCAGGCATCATTGATAAGGCGCCCGCCAAGGCCCCTGATTTCCATCGGGCAGAGGAAGTCCGTCGCCTTGAAGCCGGTGCCGTAAATGATGATTTCGGCGGGATGCACGGTACCGTCTTCCGTCACCACAGCATTTTCGCCGATATGGCCGACGGCGTTCGTTTCCACATGGACGTTCTTGCGTGCCATGGCCGGATACCAGTCATTCGACAGGAGAATGCGTTTGCAGCCGGCGGGATAGTCCGGTGTCAGTTTCGCGCGCAGCTCCGGGTCCTGAATGTGGCTTTCCAGTTCCTTGCGCGCCTGGCGCTCGAAAAGTTTGCTGAAGAAGCTGTCCTTCTTGAAGGCTAGGAAGTTCCGCTCCAGCGTCAGATAGATCATCGCGCGGTGGATCTTCGTCAGGAACGGGAACGCCTTGAAAAGCGCAAGCTCCAGCTTGGTGTAGGGCCTGTCCGCCTTGGGGATCACCCAGTTGGGTGTGCGCTGGAAGAGGGTCAGCTCTGAAGCTTCCGGCGCGATTTCCGGCACGAACTGGATGGCGCTTGCGCCATTGCCGATGACAGCGACACGCTTTCCCTTGAGGTCCATATCATGGCGCCAGCGCGCGGAGTGGAACTGCACACCCTTGAAGTTTTCGAGGCCTTCGATTTCGGGAATGAAGGGCTGATTGAGCTGGCCAACGCCGGAGACGACGATATCGGCCACGCGCTCTTCGCCTGCCGTGGTCTTGATGTGCCACTGGGCCGTGGCTTCATCGAATGTGGCGGAAGCGATTTCAGTATTGAAGCGGATATGGCGGTAGAGATCATACTTCTCCGCACACTCTTCAAAGTAAGCGTTGATCTCCGGCTGCAGCGCGAATTTCCGGCTCCAGTCGCGCTTGTGCTCGAAGGAGAAGGAATAGAGATGCGAGGGGATGTCGCAGCCCGCGCCCGGATAGGTATTGTCCCGCCAGGTGCCGCCGACACCTTCGCCCTTCTCATAAATCGTGAAACTGTGAATCCCCGCCTTTTTGAGCTGCATGGCGGTGCAAAGCCCGGCGGCACCCGTGCCGAAGATGGCGATTTCGGGTGTCTTGTCTCCCTTTGCCTTGCTTCGCTTGGGGACAAGCGAGTGCTGTTGTGCGGCGCTCACCACATCTCTCCTTTACACATTTCCTGAACAGGCGCTGGCCCTTATGGATGGGCGGTTTTTCTCGCGCGGGTTCTTTATATAAAGGGGTTGGCAAGCGCCGCAATGGATTTTGGGGTATCACCCTAGAATAATTCCAGAAGATCAGACCCAGCCATAAATGGGCACCACGGCGCCCGAAACGGACTCGGCTGCCGGATCGCAGAGCTGGAGGAGCAGGCTGGCAATGTCTTCCGGCTTCACCCAGGTGCTGAAATCGGCATCCGCCATGTCTTTGCGGTTGGCCGGGGTGTCGATCACGGACGGGGCGACGGCGTTCACCGCGATGCGGTCTTTCTTCAATTCCTCGGCGAGCGCCGCGGTGAGGGCGGCAATGCCAGCCTTGGCCATTGTATAGGCGGTGATGTTGGCTCCGGCGCGCGGTTCGAGTGCGGCCTTGGCGGAGATGTTGACGAGGCGCCCGCCTTTGGCAGCTTTCCGCATATTGGCAGTTGCGGCCTGGCAGCAGAGATAGGCGCTCACCGCATTCATTTCGAATTGCTGGCGGAGCGTGCCCGCGCTGGTCTTTTCAAGCGGCGAGAAAGCGAAGCCGCCTGCAATGTGGATGGAGGCCCAGAGCGGGGGAAGCTTTTCGTAAAAGCCCTGAACGGCCTTTTCATCGGCAAGGTCGATGCCTGTTGCAACGCTCACCGCATCTGAAAAACCAAGCGCCTTCCCGTCCACGGTTTTCTCAATGGCGGGAATGTGGACTTTTGCGCCTTCTTTCACGAAATGCTGCACGGCAACACGGCCAAGCGCGCCGGTGCCGCCGGTGACCACGATGTTGCGTCCTTCAAGCCGTCCCATATCCGTTTGTCCTTCCTGTTGTCTTTGATCTTCCAGCGCGTGCCCGCGCCTGATTTTTTGCTATGCTGCCACAAGAGGGATGAAAATCATAAGGAAGCTGTCTCCGCCCGGCGGCTTTGAAGAGGACCGCTGATGCTCAAACGTGCCGCACGGCCCGAAACGGTCGGGCTCTTCGCGACCTGTCTTGTTAACACCATGCGCCCGCGTGTCGGCTTTGCCGCGCTGAAGCTGCTGGAGGAGGCGGGCTTTGACGTGGACGTGCCGAAAGAGCAGACCTGCTGCGGCCAACCCAATTACAATTCAGGCGACCGGCAAAGTGCCATGGACATGGCGGCGCGGTTTCTGGCGCTTTATGAGCGCTTCGATTATGTGGTGGTGCCGTCGGGCTCCTGCGGGGCGATGATCCGCGTGCATTATCCGGGGTTGTTCGCGGAGGATGACCCGCGCCATGAGCGGATGAAGACGCTGGCCGCGCGCACTTATGAACTTGTTTCCTTTCTTGCCGATGTGGCGAAGGTGGAACTGACGCCGGCCCGCACAGCGCAGAGCGTTACCTATCATGATGCGTGTTCCGGTCTTCGGGAACTCAAGGTCAAAGCGCAGCCCCGCGCGCTGATGCGGCAGAAAAATCTCGAGGTGAAAGAGATGGAGGATGCGGAAGTCTGCTGCGGTTTCGGCGGGCTTTTCTGCGTCAAATATCCGGATGTCTCGGGCGAAATGGTGCGGCGAAAGGGCGATGCCATCAAGGCCGCGGAAGCAGAGGTCCTGGCAACGGGCGATGTGGGCTGCCTTCTTAATATGGAAGGCGCGCTTGAGCGGCGCGGGGAGCGCAGCATCAAGGCGCTTCACATCGCAGAGCTTCTTGCAGATATGACGGACTGAGCCCATGCATATTTCAACGGACAAGTTCGATGACCGCGCCAAAGAGGCCATTGGCAACACGCAGCTTCAGGGCGGGCTTTTCATCATCGGCAAGATTTTCACGGCGATGCGCGATCATGCGCTCGCCCAGATGCCGGAATTCGAGGCACTGCGCGATCAGGCGCGGGACATCAAGAAGCACACGCTCGAAAATCTCGACACTTATCTTCTACAATTCGAGGAGCGTATTGCTGAAAATGGCGGGCGTGTGCACTGGGCGCGGGACGGGGACGAGGCCAACCGTATTGTCGCGAAGCTTTGCCGGGAGGCGGAGGCAAAGACCGTTATCAAGTCGAAATCCATGGTGACGGAGGAACTGGAGCTTAACCCGGCGCTGGAGGAAGAGGGCCTCACCGTCACGGAAACGGATCTTGGCGAATACATCATTCAGCTCCGGCATGAAAAGCCGTTCCACATTGTGGCGCCCGCCTGGCATTTGAGCGCGGCCCAAGTGGCGGACACGTTTTTCGAGGAACACAAGAAATTTGGCCGCATGGAGCGGGTGGAAGACAAGACGAAGCTGGTGGAAGAAGCGCGGATCGTGCTGCGCGAACGCTTCAAGCAGGCGGATGTGGGCATTACCGGCGCGAATTTTCTCATCGCGGAAACCGGCTCTATTGCGCTGGTGACGAATGAGGGCAATGCCGATCTCTGCGCGACCCTGCCGAAGCGGCACATTGTGGTGACGGGGATCGAGAAGCTGCTCCCCACGCTGGATGACCTGGCCCTTTTCTGGCGCGTGCTGCCGCGCTCGGCTACGGGGCAGGAGACGGCGAATTATCTTTCGCTTTATTCCGGTCCCCGGCAGACAGGCGATGCGGACGGGCCGGAGGCATTCGACGTGGTGCTTGTCGATAATGGCCGGTCGGACATGCTCGGCACGTCCTTTGAGGACATGCTGCGCTGCATCCGCTGCGGGGCCTGCCTGAATGCGTGCCCGGTTTTCACCAGTGTGGGCGGGCAGACTTACGGGTCGGTTTATTCCGGGCCCATGGGCTCGGTGCTCACCCCGGCGCTCACCTCCGTTTCACAGGCGGCCAAGCTCCCCAATGCCTCCACTTTTTGCGGCAAGTGCGAGGAGGTCTGCCCCGTGCGCATTCCGCTGCCTGGCATGATGCGGCATTGGCGGGAGAAGGAGTTCGAGCAGCATTATTCCCCCGCCGCGCAGCGCTGGGGCCTCAAAGCCTGGGCTTTTGCCGCGCGTCATCCGGTGTTTTACCGGCTGGCCTCGGGCGCCGCGCAGCGTGTGCTGCAGCTCATGAGCGGGCGCAATGGCCAAGTCCATAAGCTGCCTTTCCTCGGCGCGGGCTGGACACAGAGCCGCGATCTCAAGGCGCCAGAGGGCGGCACGTTTCTTTCGCAATATGAAGCGCAGAAAGGGAAACGCCGATGAATGCGCGCGAGATGATTTTGAACAAGATCGCCCGCACGCGCGGCGCGCGCGGCAAGACGGAAAAGCCCGTGCCCTTGCGCCCGGCTCTGGCCGCGCAAGAGGGCGGGGCGGGGCTGGATCAATTCGTGCGCCTTGCCAAATCGCTCGGCTGCGGGTTTTCTTTTATCGAGCGCATCGAAGAAGCCCCGCGCGTGGTGGCGGCGCTTCTCTCCGGGCAAAGCCTTTCGCACGACATCTGGCTGAGTGATGATGAAACTCTTGCACAGCTTCAATGGCAAGAGGCGGGGCTTGCGCTGCACGCGGACCGTTCCCGCGATGCGCTGGACGGGGTGGTTGCGGTGACGGGCGCGGTGGCGGGGCTTGCCGAAACCGGGGCCGTCGTTGTTGCGTCCAGCATGCGGCATCCTTTTGCGCTCGGGCTTTTACCGGATGTGCATGTGGTGGTGCTCTCCGCAGACCGGGTCGTTGCAGGCATGGAAGATGTCTGGCCCCTTATCCGTCAGGCAGGCGGCAACCGCCTGCCGCGCGCCGTTTCTCTTGTCGGCGGGCCTTCGCGCACCGGCGACATTGAAGCAACGCTCGTCATGGGCGCGCATGGGCCGCGCGCGCTTCACATCGTGCTGGTGGGGGAGGGGCAGGCGCCCCTCAGTTGAACCAGAGGCGGATGCCGGCCCGCACCACGAAGCTTTCCGCATCCTCGCCGTTCATCTTGGCGATGTCGCGCGTGTTGCCGAGCTTTGAGGCGTAATTGAAGTCGATATAGGGCGCGAGTTTGCGGGTGATTTCATAACGAAGCTGAATGCCGGTATCGATGTCGCTGATACCGGAACCCACATCCTGCTCCTCTACATCCGAGAAGAAGATATTGGTCTCGGCGTAAGGCTCCATGATGAGGCGCTGTGTCAGCAGGAGATCAATGGAGGCCTTGGCGCGCAGGCTTGCATCGCCCCGGTGGCTCACAAAGCCTGTCACATCCGTTTCAAAGAAATAGGGCGCGAGACCGTGCACGCCGAAAGCGGCATAGCTGGTGGAACGGGGTTCGATATCATGGCGGATGCCTGCCTGCAGATCCCAGAAGTCCGAGACGGGCTTGCCATAAAGAAGCTGCGCTTCGGCCTCATGCCAGTTTCCATCGGCCCATTCCCCTTCCGCCTTGGCCCAGAGCTTGTGTTCATCCGTGCCGATCCAGCCTTCGCCGTCGAAGGTGAGTTCGCGGTCCGCTTCTCCCCAATCGGCATAGTCGGTTTCGAGCGAGGCATAATGAAAGACGGGTGTATGGCCCTCTTCCATAGCGGCGGCGGGGGTCGCGGTGAGGGCCGCGGCGAAAGCGAGTATCAGTCTTTTCACGAGCGGGCCTTCTCATCCATGGTGGCGACTGTGACCTTGCGCATCATGCCGGAGGCCATGTGGTAGAGCAGGTGGCAATGGAATGCCCATTCACCCGGCTCGTCCGCCGTGATCTCAACCGAATAGCGGCGCCCCGGGCCGACATTGACGATGTGCTTGCGCGGCTGCATTTCGCGCGGCTGACCGTTTTCCAGTTCCACGAATAGCCCGTGCAGATGCATGGGGTGGTTCATCATGCTTTCATTGATGAAGGTGAGCTTCACGCGTTCTCCGTAGTGCAGCTCGATGGGCTTTGCGTCTTCGAACTTCTTGCCGTTGATGGTCCAGAGATAGCGTTCCATGTTGCCGCCCAGGCGCACTTCGATCTCGCGCTGGGGCGCGCGCAGATCATCATTGTGTTCCAGCGCTTTCAGGTCTGCATAGGAAAGCACGCGGGCTCCCTCGGGCGCGCCGACGGGCGGGGAAAGCCTGTGGTTGAAGCTCTCCTTTTCCGGTGCGGGCATGGCGCCATGGTTCCCATGTCCTTCATGTTTCTCGGGCATGGCGTGATTTTTATGGGCGCCGTGGTCTGCATGGCCGTCATGCGGTGCCGGAGCGGACGCTCCATGGCCTTGATGGCCGCCCTGCATCTCGTGCCTGACGCCCATATCGGCCATGGTAAGGAGCGCGCGTTCGCGCTGTGCCGGGCGGGGCAGGCGGGCTGGTTTGCCGTCCGCCGTCAGTTCGCCCAGGGCAAAGCCGGTGCGGTCCATGGCTTCGGCAATGATCTGAAGCGGCGTGTCATCTTCCGGTGTGATGATGATGTCATAGGTCTCGGCGGTGGCGATGCGCAATTCATCTACCATCACGGGATGGATGTTCTGCCCGTCCGCCTGCACCACGCCGAGCTTCATACTGGGAATGCGGAAGTCGAAGTAACTCATGGCCGAGCCGTTGATGAGGCGGAGCCGCACGCGTTCGCCGGGTTTAAAGGTGCCGGTCCAGCGCTCTTCGTCCGTCTTGCCGTTCATCAGGAAGGTGTAGCCAGACACATCGGCGATGTCGGTCGGCATCATGCGCATTTCGCCCCAGTCGAGCCGGTCCTGCAGGGCCGCGCCGAAACCCTCTTCCTGCACATGATCGAAGAAGTCGAACACGGTGCGCTGGGCGTAATTATAATAGTCCGGCATGGATTTGAGGTTCGCATGCACCTCGGCGCCTTTCTCATCCGTCCAGTCGGAGAGGAAGATGACATGCTCGCGGTCATAGGCGGCGGGGTCGCCCGCTTTCGGGTCCAGGATCATGGCGCCATAAAGCCCTTCCTGTTCCTGATATTCGGAATGGGCGTGATACCAATAAGTGCCCGACTGGCGCACGGTGAAACGGTAGGTGAAGGTTTCGCCCGGCGCGATGCCCGGAAAGCCGTTGAAGCCTGGCACGCCGTCCATTTCGCCCGGCAGCAGCAGCCCGTGCCAGTGCACGGAGGTTGGCACGTCCAGCGTGTTGGTGACATGGATCACCGCTTCTTCGCCTTCCTGGAAGCGCAAAAGCGGAGCTGGCACTTCACCGTTCACGGCAATGGCCGTGCGTTCGTCGCCGGTGAAATTGACCTTGGTTTCCCCAATGGTCAGGTTGTATTCGGTGGCGAGCGCCGGTTCTGCAAAAAAGGCAGCGGCAAGGGCCGCGGTAAGCATACTCACTCTTCTCATCTCACTCTCCGCGCAATGGTGCGGCAAACCTAGGGCTTCCCCCTGCTGGAAGGTCAAGCGGGCTATCGGGGGTTGACCTTCCCCTTGCTGGAAGCCCTATCTCCCTGTTTCATGGGAGTTCAGCCAAGGAAGACCGCTATGTCTTGTTGTCATCAGCACGCGCCCGTAGAGAACGGAACCGGCGACGGTTATATGGTGAAGGATCCGGTCTGCGGGATGGAGGTGGACCCGCACAAGACTTCCCATCACACGGAACATGAAGGACGGCACTGGTATTTCTGTTCTACGCGCTGCAAGGAAAAGTTCGAGGCGGACCCGGAGGCCTATCTCAATCCGCAAGAGGCGGCGCCCGCCGATCCGGATGCGGTTTATACCTGCCCGATGCATCCCGAGATCGAGCAGGTTGGGCCGGGTTCCTGCCCGATTTGCGGCATGGCGCTCGAGCCCAAGGAGGTAAGCCGGGAGGCGAAGAAAAATCCGGAGCTGGTGGATTTCACGCGGCGCTTCTGGATCGGTCTTGTGCTGACGGTGCCTGTATTCGTTCTGGAAATGGCGGGGCATGTGGTGCCGGGGCTGCAGTTGCTGCCGCCTGATGTCTCGAACTGGGTGCAGCTCGTGCTGGCAACGCCGGTCGTCCTCTGGGCGGGTTTTCCGTTTTTCGCGCGCGGGCTCGCCTCGCTGAAAAGCCGCAATCTCAACATGTTCACACTGATTGCGATGGGAACGGGTGCGGCCTGGATCGCCTCCGTTGCCGCCGTGCTCTTTCCCGGCATTTATCCTGAAACCTTGCTGACGGAGAGCGGGGCGCCGCCGGTTTATTTCGAAGCTTCGGCCGTCATTGTCGTGCTGGTGCTGCTTGGGCAGATGCTGGAGCTGCGGGCACGGGAGGCGACGGGAAATGCGCTGCGGGCGCTTCTGGATCTTACGCCTGAAACGGCAATCCGTGTGCGCGGCGGCGAGGAAGAAGAAATCCCCGCTACCGAGATAGAAGCGGGAGACCGGCTGCGGGTGAAGCCGGGCGCGAAGATTCCCGCCGATGGGCGCGTTGTGGACGGGCGCACATCCGTCGATGAATCCATGGTGACGGGCGAGCCCGTGCCAGCGGAGAAAGAGGAAGACGACAAGGTCATTGGCGGCACGGTGAACGGGCGCGGCGGCTTCATCATGGAGGCCGAGCATGTGGGGAAAGAAACATTGCTTTCCCGCATCGTGCAGCGCGTATCCGAAGCGCAGCGCTCCCGTGCGCCCATTCAGGGCGTGGCGGACAAGGTGGCGGGGATTTTCGTGCCCGCGGTCATTCTCGTGGCCATTGTGGCTGCCGTCCTATGGGTTATCTATGGCCCGCCGCCGCAGCTTTCCCATGCGCTGCTCGTTGCCGTTTCCGTCCTCATCATTGCGTGCCCCTGTGCGCTGGGACTTGCGACACCCATGTCCATCATGACGGGCATGGGCGCGGGTGCGAAGGCGGGCATTCTCATCCGCAATGCCGAGGCGCTGGAGCAGTTCGAAAAGATCGAAACCCTAGTGCTCGACAAGACGGGCACATTGACGGAAGGCAAGCCGAAGCTCGTGCATCTTGAAGCTGCGGAAGGCTGGGAGAAAAATGATCTTCTGGAGATTGCCGCCAGTGTGGAGCGGGCGAGTGAGCATCCGCTGGCCGATGCGGTGGTGCAGGCGGCAGAAGAAGAAGGCGTCAAGCTCAAGGATGTTTCTTCCTTTGAAGCGGAGACGGGTCAGGGCGTGCGCGCCTCTTTCGAGGGACGGGATGTCCTGATCGGCAATGCGAAACTGCTCGAGAAGAACGGCGCCAGCGCCGGTACGCTGCACGATGCGGCGCAAAAGCGCGAGGAAGGCGGCGCGACGGTGATCTACGTGGCGGTGGATGGCACGCTTGCCGGGTTCCTTGCCATTGAAGACCCGGTGAAGGAGGCCGCTAAAAAGGCGGTCCAGGACCTTCATGCGCGCGGGCTTACCCTTGTCATGATGACGGGCGATGCGGAAGGCCCTGCCAGGGCCGTTGCCAAAAAGCTCGGCATTGACGAGGTTCATGCGGGGCTTCTGCCAGAAGACAAGCACAAGCGCATCGAGGAGCGGGTGAAGCGCGGCGAGCGTGTTGCCATGGCAGGGGACGGCATCAATGACGCGCCCGCCCTTGCCGCTGCGCATGTGGGCATTGCCATGGGTGATGGCTCAGATGTTGCGATGGAGACGGCCTCGCTCACGCTTCTCAATGGGGATATTTCGGCGCTGGTGAAGGCGCATACGCTCTCGCGCAATGTGATGCGCAACATCAGGCAGAACCTGTTCTTTGCCTTTGTCTATAACGCGCTCGGCGTGCCGGTGGCAGCGGGGGTGCTTTATCCCGTGTTCGGGCTTTTGCTCAGTCCCATGATCGCGGCGGCGGCTATGTCGCTCAGCTCCGTTTCGGTGGTGGGCAATGCGCTTCGTCTCGGCCGCAAGCCGCTTTGAGGCGGCGGCAAGGGCGTGATAGGCTGCGCTCAGGAAAATTATGACATTATATATGTCAAAATATGGAGTGCGTCACTATGGCCATCGAACCGACAACAGAACAGTTCAACGCGTTTTCAGAGGCGGATCAGGACCAGCCCATTGTCATGATCAACCTTCTGAAGTTCCGTGAGAAGGCGGAATACCCGGGCGGCGCGGCGGAGGCGGGCAGCACGGGCGCCGAGGCTTATGCCCGTTACGGTGCCGTTGCGCAGAAGAAGATAGAAGAGGTTGGCGGGCGCGTCGTCTGGGGCGCGCCGCAGCAGATGGTCATGATCGGCGATGACGAACAAGACCTTTATGACGTCGTGGCTGTCGTCTTCTATCCCTCGCGGGCGGCCTTTCAGCGCATGATTGCGATGCCCGATTATCAGGAAGCCGCAAAGCACCGCGCAGCGGGCCTTGCTTTTCAGAAGCTTCTACAGTGCGATGGCAGCGCCTTTGCAGGCAAGTAAGGCTCAGTCCTTCAGGAAATCACGGGCAAGCTCAAGGAATTCCTCGAGCTTGTCGTGATGCACCCAGTGGCCAGCGCCTTTGAAGCTTTCCACCCGCGCATTCTGGAAGTGCCGGATGCGGCCATCCTTTTCCGGGTTGCTGGCCCAGCTTTCCTCGCCATAGACCAGAAGCGTGGGGCAGGTGATGCGGCTCCAAAGCTCTGCGCTTTCTTCCGGGTTGAAGCCATGGGGGGAGAAGGCGCGCACATAATTGTCGAACTTCCAGCTATAGGTACCGTCCTCGTTCTGATTGACGCCGTGAATGGTGAGGTGCCGTGCCCGCTCCGGGCTCAAATGCGGGTTCTCGCCCTGCATGCGCTTGAAAGCCTCTTCGATGGAGGCATAACGGCGCGGTTGGCGGCTTGAAAGTTTGCGGATGTCCTCAAGCCAGGTCCGCAATCTTTCATCGATGGGTTTGTTCAGCCGTTCCTCAAGCAGTTTCGGCGAGGGGCCAAGCCCTTCGATGGCGATGATTTTCGAGACGTTTTCGGGATAGATTCCCGTATAGCGCAGGCAGATATTGCCGCCGAAGGAATGGGCCATGATGCGCAGCGGCGCCAGATTCTTCTGGTGGACGAGCTGGGCGATGTCATAGACGAAGTCCATCGGATCATAGGTGCCGCCCACCATCCACTGGCTGTCGCCATGGCCGCGCAGATCGGGCGCGATGACGTGATAGTCATGGCGCAGCGCTTCGGCCACCCAGTCCCAGTTGCGGCAATGGTCCCGCCCGCCATGCACAAGCAGCAGGGGCGGCGCGCCCTCATTGCCCCAATCGACATAATGCAGGCGCAGACGCTGCGAGAAATAATTGTGGGATGCGGGTCCGGGCTGCAGGGGGGCGGTCATGGGCGGCTCCTCTTTCATTCTTTGAGCCGCACTTTAGAGCATGTTGCGCTTGATGCCCAAGCCTTGCCTTTTACCGCGCGGGCGGCAGCACGATCGTTACGGCAAGGCCGCCTTCGGGGCGGTTGGCCAGAAGAATGTCGCCGCCATGGCGCAGGATGACGGTTTTGGCAATGGCAAGGCCGAGGCCCGTGCCGCCAGTTTCGCGGTTACGCGAGGTCTCCACCCGGTAGAAGGGGCGGAAGACGTTGTCGAGCTTGTCTTCGGGAATGCCGGGGCCATTGTCTTCGATGCGGATGAGGATGGCTTCGGGCAGGCGTTCGGCACGCACATGGGCGCTGCCGCCATAGGAAAGCGCGTTGACGATAAGGTTGCGGAAGGTGCGCCGCATTTCCGTCGGGCCGCAAGGGTAAGAGAGCGTTTCAGGCCCTTCATAGGAGATCTTGCCTTCCGCGCCGCCAAGATCGGAGGTGAGATCGCGCAGCATGGCGGCAAGGTCGCAGTGCTCGCGTGCTTCGGTGCTTGCCTCGCCCTTCGCAAAGGCAATGCTCGCTTCGATCATGCTCTGCATTTCTTCGATGTCACCGGCCGCCTTGTCGCGCTGGGCTTCTTCCTCGATGAATTCCGTACGCAGGCGCAGCCGCGTTAAAACAGTGCGCAGGTCATGGGCGATGGCAGCAAGCATCAGGTTGCGGTCGTCGATCATGCGCTGAATGCGCGTCTGCATGTCGTTGAAGGCGCGGATGGCGCGTTTGAGTTCGCGCGAGCCTTTCTCCGGCAAAGGCGGCGCATTGATGTCTTTGCCCAGCCGTTCGGCGGCAGAGGCAAAGCGGCGCACAGGTTTGGCAAGCCGGTTGCCTGCCCAGAAGACGATGGCCAGGATCAGCAGCCAGAAGAGGCCACGGGTCAGCCAGTTTTCCTCGAACTCATCGACTTCGAAAGCAGCTGCGGGCACGCGGTAGATCACATAGGACCCATCCTCAAGCGTGATGGAAAGGGCGCCGTGCCAGCGGCCAAGCGGTTCCTTGTTCATGCCGAAGCTGAACCCGTCCTCGCCGTAAGTGCGGCGTATGAGGTTCAGGGCGTCGCGGTCGCTGCTGCCTTCCGGTTTATAAAATTCCTTCACCTCAGCAGGCGCGTCCGACAGTTCGACATAGAGCGCGACGCCGGTCAGCGCTTCGGCAAGAGAGGCGCGCTCATCTGGCGGAGTCTTTTCGAAGAGTGTGGTTGCGGCGATCATCTGGCGCGCCAGGCGCATTTCGGTGCTGGCGCGTTCCTCCGGTTCGCCGTCGCTCAAGATCCAGTCAAAAATCTCGACCAGAACCAGCAGAAGAAGAATGGCAAGAATGATCCGCCCGGCCAAGCCCAGCACCATGCGTTTGCGCATGGCGCGGCTCCGGTCGTGCCAGCGCTCGCGCCGCGATTTGCGGCGGCAGCCGTCTCTATTGCGATGGCGTCTCACCGGCGGGTCACCTCGAGGGTCAGCATGTAGCCGCCCCCCCGGATGGTCTTGATGAAGGTGGGGTTCTTCTGGTCCGGTTCGATCTTCTTGCGCAACCTTGAAAGCTGCACATCAATGCTGCGGTCGAAGGGGGAAGCGAGACGTCCGCGCGTGATGTCGAGCAACTGGTCCCGGTTCAGCACACGGCGCGGCCGCTCGAGAAAGGCGATCAAGAGATCGAATTCGCCGGCGGTCAATTCCACAAGTTCGCCGCCTGGGCCGGTGAGCGTGCGCCGGCCGGCGTCAAGGTTCCAGCCGTCGAAGTTGTAGCAGACGGCTTCTCCTTCCTCGTCGCTTTGCGGGCCCGCGCGGCGAAGCACGGCCTTGATGCGGGCAAGCAGTTCGCGCGGGTTGAAGGGTTTGGCGAGATAATCATCCGCACCCATTTCAAGGCCGATGATCCGGTCCGTGTCCTCTCCCATCGCAGTCAGCATGATGATGGGAAGGCGTGTATCTGCGCGCAAGCGGCGGCAGATGGAAAGACCATCTTCACCCGGCAGCATCAAATCGAGAATGGCGAGGTCGAAATCGCCGCGCGAAAGTGCCTGGTCCATTTCCTTCGCATCGGCGGCAGCCGTCACCCGGTAGCCGTGCTTGCCGAGAAACTGTGAGACGAGGGAGCGGATTTCCCTGTCATCATCCACGAGAAGAAGGTGCGTGTTCTGGTCCATGCGCGCACTCTATGCTGGAATTCTCAATACCTGCTTGCCGCTTTGTAACGAAGTGTAACGGCAAAGACGCTTCAAGCGCGAGCGTTACACTTCGTAAAGCTGGCGACATGGGGCTGAAAACGCCTGCGCTCATTGTGTCTCATGAAAGACCGGGCCGGATGGCGGCCTGGAAACCGAGGGAGCGGGTTTCATGTCGAGGGAAAACGGAACGGCGCTGCTTGTGATTGCCAGTCTTGCGCTTCTGGGCACGGTGTTTGCGGTGCTCATCCAGCACGAAGAAGCGTGGAACGCCATGCAGATGCCGGTTGCGGCAGCGGCCCTGTTCGGCATGGGGTATCGCACGCAGCAGTCCAGCGGAGACAGGTCCGGCAGGGAAGGTGTGGAAGCGCGGGTGGAAGAGATGATCAGCCGCATCGAAGCCTTTGGCGGCTTCACCGCGCCGCAGCAGGCGGCCTGGGACGAGCTGGTCTATGCACTGCGCTCCGCCGCTTTGCTGTTCTCCGATCTTTGCGATGATCTGGAAGAGATGCAGGAAGGACGCACCGCGCCGCAACATCTCGCCCTTGCGGAGCAGAGCATTCATGCCGCGGCCAGCGCCATGCTGGAAGTGCGGCCCTCCTTCGAGCGGTTTTATGCGGTGCTCGACGCGGAACAAAAGGCGATGCTCGACCGTGCTTTCGCCTGTGCCGGTCATTAAGGCTGCGTGCGGCGGCTGTCTCAGTCCTTCGGACCCAGCAGGCCTTTGCGGAAGATGAGGCCATAGCCTTCCGGCCGGAAACGCTGCAAAAGGTCGATCAGCTTTGCATCCGTGCCAATCAGGATGCGGCGCTTGTTTTTGGTGATGCCGTTGAGGATCACTTCCGCCGCTTTTTCCGGCGTGGTTCTGGCGATCTGATCGAAACGGCTTGCTGCCTCGGTGCGCTCCGCCGTGGTTGCGCCTTGCAGGAAGCGGGCATTGCGCACGATATTGGTCTTGATGCCGCCGGGATGGACGGACGAAACCTTTATCTCCGTGCCGTCCATTTCATGGGCCAGCGCTTCGGTGAAGCCGCGAATGGCAAACTTCGCGGCATTGTAGGCGGCCTGACGGGGCGCGGCGATGAGACCGAACAGGCTCGACACATTGACGATGTGGCCCGCGCCTTTTTGCTGAAGCTGCGGCAGAAAGGCCTTGGTGCCATAGACCATGCCCCAGAAGTCGATATTCATTACCCAGTGGAAATCGTCATAATTGAGTTCTTCCACGGCTGAGACCTGCGCGACGCCTGCATTGTTGATGACGATGTCGGCGCCGCCGAATTCCTGCGCCACGCTGTCCGCGAAATTGTAAAAGGCATCCTTGTCCGAAACGTCGAGCAGGAGGGTGCGCGCCTTTGCGCCTTCCGCTTCCGCCGCCTTGGCGGTTTCGGCCAATCCCTCCCGGTTCACATCGGTCAGCACCAGGGCGCGGGCGCCTTTCTTGGCCATGGCGAGGGAGAGCGCCCGGCCAATGCCGCTCGCTGCGCCTGTCACGACTGCTACTTTGTTTGCGATTTCCGTCACGGTTGTGCCTCCCTTTACGCGCCCTTTTTTGTCAAGTGACATGACAATTTGTCAATTTAGGCTGTTTTATAGCCTGAAACCCTACGTCTGTCGCGGGGGAAATGGACCTTTTTCAATCTTGTCCTTAGGCTGCCCGGCAATGGAGACATTTCAACAGGGAGGAAAACCATGCAGGTGCAACCGATTGAAGGGCTCGATGAGGGCGTGAACGAGATCCGTTTGCGTACGGCGAAGATCGTGACGGATGAGATCATTCCGGCAGAGCCGGTGCTGTTCAAAGGCGGGGAAGAGGGCGCGCAAGCCCGCAAGGCGATTTCCGCCAAGGTGAAGGAAGACGGCCTTTGGGCGCCGCATTTGCCGGAAGAATATGGCGGCATGGGGCTCGGCTTTCTGAAGCAGGCCTATATGAACGAGATTCTGGCTTGGAGCCCGTTTTCCGCGCGGCTCTTCGGGGTGGTCGCGCCCAATGCGGGCAATCAGAAGATTCTCGTGAAATACGGCACGCCCGAACAGAAGAAGAAGTGGCTGGAGCCGCTGATCGCGGGTGAGATCGAATCTTGTTTTTCCATGACCGAGCCGGACCAGCCGGGCTCAAACCCTTACGCCATCGAGACCCGCGCCGTGCTGGACGGCGATCATTGGGTGATCAACGGGCATAAATGGTTCACCTCGAACGGGCACCGCGCGGATTTTGCCATCGTCATGTGCCGCACGGAACAGGAAGACGGCAAGGGCGGGACAAAGGACAAGATGACCCAGATCATCGTGCCGATGGACACGCCCGGCGTGAAGCTGATCCGCTCCGTGCCCGTCTGGGGGCATACGCATGGCGATCATGCGGAGATCGTTTACGAGAATGTGCGCGTGCCGGTGGACAATCAGCTTGGCCGCACGGGATCGGGCCATCAGGCGGCGCAGGACCGGCTGGGCGCAGGCCGTGTCTTTCACTGCATGAATGCCATCGGCTCCATGTGGCGGGCTTTCGATCTTCACTGCAAGCGGGCTGTCTCGCGCGATGTGCATGGCGGCAAGCTGGAGACGAAGCAGTTCACACAAGGCGATATTGCCGACTCCTATATGGATATTCAGGCGGCGCGTCTGATGACCATTCACTGCGCGAACCGGATTGAGGCGGGCGTTGATGCGCGGGCGGATATTTCCGCGATCAAGGTCTTCGTGCCGGCGGCTTTCTCGCGCGTGGTGGACCGGGCCATTCAGGCGCATGGCGCGATGGGCGTTTCCGGCGACACGCCGCTTGCGGGCATGTATACGGGCGCACGCACCTTGCGCATTGCCGACGGGCCGGATGAAGTGCACCGGATCGTGATTGCGCGGACAGTGCTCAAGGCCTATCACGCAGGCGAGAGCTGGGACTTCGGTGCCTGAACATGTGGTCTTGCCAAGTTTTCCTGGCGTTTGGCGGGTGTTTTCACCGGAATGTCACAGAGGCCCGGCTTAATGGGTAAGTCTCTGACCCGAAACGATTCGGCTCAGCCAGCCAAGTGGCGGAGAGAATGGCCGACATTCAGGAAAACCGGCATCTTTACGGGAGCGGCGGGCCGGACGGGCCCGCGCCTTCCGGGATGCCCTTCATGATTGCGAAGCTGAAAGAGCAGCGTTACCGGCTTATGGGCGGGGCGGTGCTTTTTCTCGCGCTTGCTTTTGCGGGCGCGATCAGCTTTCTGCTGGCGGGGCTGGCTTTTCTTGGCCTGGCCGCCCTGCTGATGGGCGAGGAACGCCCGGCCGGATCGCTTTCTGCCGCCTTTCCCTTGAGCGGGACAGGGCAGGCGCAGGGCATGCCGGATCCTGAGACCGGGCTCAGCACGCGGGTCGTCGAGCATCTGCCGGACCCTGTGATCGTGCTCGACGCGGGCGGACGTGTGCTTTACCGCAACCGGGCAACGCTGGCGCTGCTGGGCGCGGTGCCGGTGGGCCGGCCGCTTGCCGCGGTGCTGCGGGCGCCAACCATTTTGACGGCCATCGACCGGGTGCAGCGCCGGGGCGGTTCGGAAAGTGTCGATCATGTCATGCCGGTGCCGGTGGAACGGCATATCCGCGCCACAGTGCTGCGTGTCGGCGGGGAGGAAGAGGGTGCGGAAGAAAGCGTCCAGGACGGCGCCGCCGTGCTTATTATGCTGCATGATCTGACCGATCTGCGCCGGGCGGAGCAGATGCGGGTCGATTTCGTGGCCAATGCCAGCCATGAGCTGAAAACGCCGCTCGCCTCTCTTTCAGGGTTCATCGAAACGCTGCAGGGCCATGCGAAGGACGATCCGGAGGCGCAGGCCCGCTTTCTCGGCATTATGGGCGAGCAGGCAGCGCGGATGCAGCGGCTGATCGAAGACCTTCTCTCTCTCAGCCGCATTGAAATGCGCGAGCATGTGCCGCCTTCCGGCGAAGTGGACCTGCCCGCTCTGGTCTCCGATGTGGTGGACGGGCTTTCCCCACTTGCCGAAAGTTATGGTGTTGAAATCAATGTGACGCGGGGCGAGGGCGTTCAGCCTGTGTGGGGTGATTGGGACGAACTGCATCAGGTGGTGCAGAATCTGGCCGAGAATGCGCTCAAATACGGCCGCGCGGGCAAGCGCATCGACATTTCCACCAAGCCCGTCACCAGCCCAAGCGGGCGCACACTTGTCGAGCTTGTGATCCGCGATTACGGGCCCGGCATTCCGCGGGAGCATATTCCCCGCCTCACCGAGCGGTTTTACCGGGTGGATGTCTCCAAAAGCCGGGAACGCGGGGGCACGGGCCTCGGCCTTGCCATCGTCAAGCACATCGTGAACCGTCATTCCGGCACCCTGTCTATCGACAGCCAGGTGGGCGAGGGCTCCACCTTTTCCGTGCGCTTGCCGGTGCGCCCCATCCGCCCGGATGCGGCTTAAGAGAAAAATAACAACTATTTCAATGGTTTGACGGTGTCATAGAACTGTCATCCAAGTGTCGTAAACCCTTCTTCAGCGCCTCCTAGCTTGCGCCTTGCCTGAAGGCCCGATGGACCGGGCCAGCCGGCAGCCTCTGCAGCGGTTGCAGATTTGGGGCAATGACTTTGGGGGCAGGCAGTTCGGTCCGATCGGCAAGGATATCCAATCCAATACTGGCCAAATGACTGGAGAGAAAACCGTGAAACTCAATAAACTGGCGATGGCGGCAACGCTCGCTGTTACGACCGCCGCAACGGCAGGTGCCGCTTATGCGCGCGATCAGATCCAGGTGGTCGGCTCGTCCACCGTGTTCCCGTATTCGCAGGCTGCAGCCGAAGAATTCGCGAACAAGACCGGCATGACCGCGCCTGTCATCGAATCGACCGGCACGGGCGGCGGCATGAAGATTTTCTGCCAGGGCGTCGGCGAAGCTCACCCGGACATGACGGGCGCTTCCCGCGCGATGAAGCAGTCCGAATATGAGCTGTGCCAGTCGAATGGCGTAACGGACATCACCGAAGCGCTGATCGGCTATGACGGCCTTTCGATCGCCGTTTCCAAAAAGGGCGAAGCGCTGGACGTTTCCAAGGAAGACCTCTTCCTCGCGCTCGCTGCCGAAGTTCCGGTGGACGGCAAGCTGGCCCCGAACCCGAACCAGACCTGGAAAGACGTGAATTCGTCGCTCCCGGATATCAAGATCCAGGTGTTCGGTCCGCCCCCCACTTCCGGCACGCGTGACGCTTTCGTCGAGCTTGTCATGGAAGAAGCTTGTGGCGAGATCGCTTTCTATGAAGGCAAGGACGATGATTTCCTGAAAGAAAAGTGCTCGCGTATGCGTCAGGACGGTCCGTTCATCGAAGCTGGTGAAAACGACAACCTGATCGTGCAGCGTCTGGAATCCGATACGACCGCTTATGGCATCTTCGGTTATTCCTTCCTCTATGAAAACCAGGACAAGCTGCAGGGCATCAAAGTCGCCGGTGTTGCACCGAACTTCGACACGATTGCTGACGGCTCCTACACGATCTCCCGCCCGATCTTCTTCTACGTGAAGAACGCGCACCGCGGCGTGATCCCGGGCCTCAACGAGTTCCTGGCTGAGTACACGAGCAACGAATCAATGGCTTCCGGTGGCTACCTGAACGAGCGCGGCCTGGTTCCGCTCTCCGAAGACAAGCTCGCCGATGTGCAGGCCGCTGTGAAGAACGGCAAGCACATGACGCGTTACGAAACGACCAACTAAGTTTCGCTACGAGACAGGGGTGACCGGTCCGGCCGGTCACCCCGATCTTTGACCGGACGGCGCAAACGGTGCCTTTCGGGACCGGGAAAAATTCAAGGGCACGTCCGCCATGCTGACCTCGCTTTTCATCTGCCTCATTGCTGTCGTTGCTGCCGGTTATCTCTTCGGCAAGAGCAAGGCGCGTCATGCGGCAAAGGTTTCCGGCGAAAGGCTGCATTCGCTTCCGGGCTATCACGGCGCTTATGTGGCATTCTGGGTAGGACTGCCCTGCTTCGTACTGGTTCTTGCCTGGATTTTGCTGCAGGACTCGATCGTCCAGGGGCTTGTCATCTCGGCGGTGCCAGCGCAGATCACGGATACGCTTTCACCGTCCCAGATCGATCTTCTCATTTCGGAAATCAAGAGTGTCGCGGCAGGTCGTATTTTCGGCCAGCCTGAGCAACATGTTGTGGAAGCGGCTGCCCATTATAATACGCTGAGCACAATCGCGGATCAGGCGATGTTCGTCTGTGCCCTCACGCTTGGCATTCTTTGTCTTTTCTTTGCGCGTCAGCAGGTCAACACTCATTTCCGTGCGCGCCAGGGTGTCGGCCGGTTTCTTGATGGCCTGATGATCCTCTGCTCGGTCATCGCCATTGTGACGACGCTCGGTATTATTGCTTCGCTGCTATTCGAGGCGATCCGTTTTTTCGAGAAAGTGCCGCCGGCAGAGTTCTTCTTCGGGTTGCGGTGGGAACCGCAGATCGCCATCCGGCCAGATCAGGTGGCTGGCTCGGGCGCCTTCGGCGCGGTGCCAGTCTTTGCAGGTACGCTGCTCATTGCAGCCATTGCCATGGCGGTTGCCATCCCCATCGGTCTGTTTTCGGCGATTTATCTCACCGAGTATGCAGGGGAGCGTTTCCGCGCTGCGGTGAAGCCGCTGCTTGAAATGCTCGCAGGCGTGCCGACGGTGGTTTATGGCTTCTTTGCGGTGCTGACTGTTGCGCCTGCCATGCGCGCGGCCGGGGCCAGTGTCGGGCTCGATATTGCCCCCAATTCCGCGCTCGCAGCTGGCGGCGTGATGGGCATCATGATCATTCCCTTCATTTCCTCGCTGTCGGACGATGCCATTGCCGCTGTGCCGCGCGCCATGCGTGACGGGTCTTACGCGATGGGCGCCACGAAGGCGGAAACGATTACCCGTGTGCTGCTGCCAGCGGCCTTGCCGGGCATTGTGGGCGGCATTCTGCTTGCCGTCTCCCGCGCCATTGGCGAGACCATGATCGTGGTAATGGCGGCCGGCCTCATTGCCAAGCTCACCGCCAATCCGCTCGACGCGGTGACGACGGTGACGGTGCAGATCGTGACGCTGCTGATCGGCGATACGGAATTCGATAATCCAAAGACGCTTGCGGCCTTTGCGCTCGGCCTTGTGCTCTTCGTTGCGACGCTCCTCCTCAACATCGTGGCACTGCGCGTCGTGCAGAAATACAGGGAACGCTATGAGTGAGAACGTCATGACGACCCAGGCAGCTACTTCCGGATTTCAGACCGATGCCGCGCTGGCCCGGTTGCGGCGGCGCAAGATGGCCGACACGCGCCTGAAAATGTATGGCCTCGGAGCGATTATTGTCGCGCTTTTGCTGCTGGCAACGCTGGTCACGTCATTGGTGATTACTGGGCATTCGGCTTTCCTGCAATCGCATGTGACCTATCCGGTCTATCTCGATCCGGACAAGATCGATGCGGATGATCCTTATGGAAGCAATTATCGCAGTGTGGTGCGGGACGCCTTCTTTGCGCTCTTTTCGGACGTGGAAGGTATGCGCGAGCAGCGCAATCTGGCCGATATCATCTCCAATGGCGCGCCTTATATTCTGCGCGATGAGGTTTCGGCAGATTCGGCGCTGATCGGGCAGACGATAGAGTTCAGCGTGCCGCTTGCCGATCCGTTCGATCAGTTTGTCAAAGGCAGCGTAAAGCGCGGGACGCCCGAAGAGGACCGGCTTGTTACGGATCAGCAAATCGCCTGGATGGACAAGCTGGAAGCGGATGGACGCATCTCGACGCCGTTCAACTGGGGGCTTTTCGTCAATGCGGATAGCCGTTTCCCCGAGCTTGCCGGGCTCTCAGGCGCCATCACCGGGTCTTTTTTTGCGCTGCTTGTCTGCTTCCTGATCTCTTTCCCCACCGGCATTGCGGCGGCCGTCTATCTGGAAGAGTTCGCGCCGAAGAACAAGTTTACTGATCTCATCGAAGTGAACATCAACAACCTGGCGGCTGTGCCCTCCGTAGTGTTCGGCCTGCTGGGCCTTGCGGTGTTCCTCGGCTTCTTCGGGCTGCCGCGTTCGGCGCCGCTTGTGGGCGGCATGACGCTGGCGCTGATGACACTGCCCACCATCATCATCACGACGCGCGCCTCGCTGAAAGCGGTGCCGCCATCCATCCGGGAAGCGGCGCTCGGTATCGGGGCTTCGAAGCATCAGGTCATGATGCACCATGTGGTGCCGCTCGCCATGCCAGGCATTCTGACGGGCACGATCATCGGGCTGGCGCAGGCGCTGGGTGAAACGGCGCCGCTCCTGCTGATCGGCATGAATGCGTTCATTACTTCGGCGCCTGGCGGGATCACCGACCCGGCCACGGCGCTGCCGACGCAGATTTTTATTTGGGCGGACAGCCCGGAACGCGGGTTCGTTTCGCGCACCTCGGCGGCCATTCTCGTGTTGCTTGGCTTCCTGGTTCTGATGAATGCCGTTGCTATTTACTTGCGCCGTAAATTCGAGCGCCGCTGGTAGAATTGGAGAGGATTATGAGAACCGCTCAAGCTGAAAGCCAGACCGAAACAAACGGGGCCGTCATGAACGAAGTTCCAGTATCCAGCCACGTGAAAATGGTCGCGCGCGGCGTTGATGTTTTCTACGGGGCCAAGCAGGCGTTGTTCGGTGTTGATCTCGACATCCGGGATAACAGCGTCACCTCGCTGATCGGGCCTTCGGGCTGCGGTAAATCCACCTTCCTGCGTTGTCTCAACCGGATGAACGATGTGATCGACGGATGCCGGGTGGAAGGCAAGATCGAGCTTGGCGGCCAGAACATCTATGCGCCCAATGTGGACCCGGTTCTCTTGCGCGCGCGCGTCGGCATGGTGTTTCAGAAGCCCAATCCGTTTCCGAAATCCATTTATGAAAATGTGGCTTACGGCCCGCGCATTCACGGGCTTGCTTCCGCGCGGAACGATCTCGACCAGATCGTGGAGACGAGCCTGCGCAAGGCGGCGATCTGGGACGAAGTGAAAGACCGTCTGCATGAGCCGGGCACCGGCCTTTCCGGCGGTCAGCAGCAGCGTCTCTGCATTGCGCGCGCCATTGCTGTGAGCCCGGAGGTCATTCTGATGGATGAGCCCTGCTCGGCGCTCGACCCGATCGCGACGGCCCGTGTCGAAGAGCTGATCGATGAGCTGCGCGAAGGCTATACAATTGTGATTGTGACCCACTCCATGCAGCAGGCCGCGCGTGTGTCGCAGCGCACGGCCTTCTTTCACCTGGGCAATCTGGTGGAAGAGGGGGAGACGGATCACATCTTCACCAATCCCAAAGAAAAGCGGACACAGGACTATATCACCGGCCGGTTCGGGTAAGACGGACGGGCAAGGCGCAGGCGCGCAAGGAGGCAGGTGTGAAAGAGCAAGAGCATATCGTCAAATCCTTCGAGGAAGAGCTCGAGGCGATCTCGACCAAAATCGCGCAGATGGGCGGCATGGCCGAAGCCCAGCTCGCGGCGGCCATCGATTGCATGGCACGGCGCGACATTGCGCTGGCCGAGCGCACGGTGGCCGAGGACCGGCACATCGACGATATGGAACGTGAGATCGAGGAAGACACGGTGCTGCTGATCGGCAAGCGCCAGCCTCTGGCGGTCGATCTGCGGCAGACCATTTCCGCGCTCAAGATCTCCACCGATCTGGAGCGGGTGGGTGACCTGGCAAAGAACATCGCCAAGCGCTCCATTGTCGTGATCGGTGATTATGAAACGCCGGCGCGGCTGATGCAGGGTCTTTCGCGTATGGGCCGATTGGCACAGGGGCAGCTCAAATCGGTGCTCGATGCCTATGCGAACCGCAATGCGGAAGAAGCGCTGCATGTGTGGCGCTCGGATGCGGAAATCGACGAGATGTATAACTCGATCTTCCGCGAGCTCCTGACCTATATGATGGAAGACCCGCGCACCATCGGCGCGTGCACCCATCTTCTCTTCATTGCGAAGAACTTCGAACGGATCGGCGATCACACGACCAATATCGCCGAAACCATTTCCTATCTGGTCACCGGCGAGATGCTGGTGGATGAGCGGCCCAAGAGCGACCAGACAACCACGACGGCCCTTTCCGCTCTGAGGGAAAACAAGTAATCTTTGGAAGGATGCAGCCTCATGCAACTCGAGACGTCCTGGACCCCCACGCCCCGTATGAGCGAGGCGCCGGTTTCGAGTGAACCGCGGCCGAAGCGAACGCCTATGAAACCAACGGTGCTGATTGTTGAAGATGAAGAAGCGCTTTCGACGCTGCTTCGCTACAACCTCGAAAAAGAAGGCTATGACGTCGCAGCCGCGATGGATGGCGAAGAGGCGGAGATGATGCTCCGCGAGAATGTGCCGGATCTGGTGCTGCTCGATTGGATGCTGCCGGGTGTTTCGGGCATCGAGCTTTGCCGCCGTTTGCGCGGCAGGTCCGAAACGCGCAACATGCCGGTCATTATGATCACCGCGCGGGGCGAGGAAGCGGACCGTATCCGCGGGCTCGACACAGGCGCGGATGATTACATCACCAAGCCCTTCTCGACGAGCGAGCTTCTGGCACGTATCCGCGCCGTGATGCGCCGTATTCGCCCGGCGCTTGCCGAAGACATCGTGACTTTCGGTGACATCGTAATCGACCGCGCCGCGCACCGGGTGCGCCGGGGCGAGCGGGAAGTGCATCTGGGGCCGACGGAATACCGGCTGCTTGAGCATCTGATGCAGCATCCCGGCCGTGTTTTCTCCCGTGCCCAGCTGCTGGATACGGTGTGGGGCTCGGATGTTTATGTGGAAGCCCGCACGGTCGATGTGCATATCGGCCGCTTGCGCAAGGCGCTGAACGGGAAGGGCGAGTATGACCCGATCCGCACGGTGCGCGCCGCGGGCTATGCGCTTGATGAGCAGATCCCGGAGTCGTCTTTGGACGACGCCTGATCTTTTGGCCTTCCTCCTCCTCCTCCAGGCCAAATAAAAACCGGCCCATCGTTTCCCCAAACGATGGGCCGGTCCTTTTTGCCCCCTGCTTCCCCTCTGCGCACCGCTTTACGGTTTCGCCAAGAAACTGGAGTGTCCGCTGATTTAGACCGCGTAGTCACGGCGCCGGTCGGCGCGCTTGCGCGGCTGCACCGGCTGGTAAGCAAGGCGGGCATGTTCCGCGCAATAAGGCATGTTCGGCGCGGAGCGCTGGCCGCAGAAATGGAAATTGGACTCGCCCGGATCGCCGATCGGCCATTTGCAGGTGTGCTCGGTGAGCGAGAGCACGGTGGCGCCGCCATCAACGATTTCCGGCAGGGCCCGGCTGATGGGCGCGGGCGCGCTGAGCGGCTTTTCCTTCGGCAGGGCTGCGGCGGCCTGCGCCTGGGCAGGGGCTGCTTCGGCGCGGGTCTGCAGATTGGCAGGCGCTGCCGTTTGCGGCCGCGAGCGCGGCGCGCGGTTGGAGGTTGCCCGGCCGGAGAGGCCCAGGCGGTGAACCTTGCCGATCACCGCATTACGCGTGACGCCGCCAAGCTGCTTGGCGATCTGGCTCGCGCTCAGGCCCTCGGCCCAGAGTTTCTTGAGTAGGTCGACCCGTTCTTCCGTCCACATGTCTCTTACCCTCTTCCCCTGGAGATTTTGGCGGCGGGCTCCCCGTTCCGGCCCTTGACGCCGCGGAATCCGTCTCTGCGCTCTGCCGCAGCCGCCACTACATATCGTGTTGATGTTGGGTTAACACTACAAGATAAGGGCAGTTTTTCGCAATGGGCATGAGGGTAGCGTAGGCCGCTTATCCACAAAAAATCGCGGTTGGCGAAGGTTTTGACCCCAAATATGGGCCCGAAATGCCGATTTATCCCCAATCCGGGGCCTTCTTGCATTGCCAAACGCCGCCCGGGCCCCTATCTGAGGGCCCACAGAAGAATATCCAGCGGGCTCTTTAGGAGGCCGCCTGGGGGAGAGGCAACCGCCATGAGCGTGAAAGAAGACTTCCCGCCGCTGGGCACGCGGCGCTTCGGGGCCGTGAACTGGCTCGGCATGTGGACCCTTTACGTCAAAGAAGTGCGCCGCTTCGTGAAGGTGATCACGCAGACCGTGGCCGCCCCTGTCATCACGACACTACTGTTCCTGGCAGTTTTCGCGCTTGCGCTTGGCCAGCTGCGGCCGGATGTGCAGGGCGTGCCCTTTACTGAGTTCATTGCGCCTGGCCTCATCATGATGGCGGTGCTGCAGAACGCCTTTGCCAATACTTCCTCCTCGATCCTGATTTCGAAGGTCCAGGGCAATATCGTCGATATCCTGATGCCGCCGCTCTCGCCGGGCGAGCTGAATGTGGGCATCGCCATGGCCGGGGTGACGCGGGGCATTCTCGTCGGCGTCGTCACGGCCATCGGCATGATGGTGTTTGTGGACATCGCGCCGGTTCATATCTGGGCCGTGATTTTCTATGCGGTGGGCGCCTCGCTCATGCTGTCCCTGCTTGGGATGCTGGGCGGCATCTGGTCGGAAAAATTCGATCATTTGCAGGCCGTGACGAACTTCATCATCACCCCGCTCGCCTTCCTGTCGGGCACATTTTATTCGGTCAAGCAGTTGCCGCCTGAGACGCTGCCTTTTGTCACCTCCAATCCTTTCTTCTATCTCATCGACGGGTTCCGCTACGGCATGACGGGTCATGCGGATGGGGACATCCAGACCGGCGTGATCGTCACGATCGTGCTGAACGTCGTGCTCTGGATCATCAGCGATTATGTGCTGCGACGAGGATACCGCATCAAAGCATGAGGGGGCTTTGCGCCCCTGAACGGCATTCTCGAGTAAGTGATTGAGATAAAAGAGAAAATGCCGGGGTGCCAAGTAAAGAGAGATTGACAGGCTACCCCTTCTCCAACATACTCTATGGCTTCTCGGACGCCGCCAGACAAGGCGGCTTTTTCTATTGGTGTTCGGGAGCATACGGAAATGATTACGCCAGTCCTGCCGACTTATGCGCGGGCAGATCTTGAGTTCGAGCGGGGCGAAGGCCCTTACCTCTTTACGCCGGAAGGCGAAAAATACCTGGATTTCGGGTCCGGCGTTGCCGTGAACCTGCTGGGTCACGCACATCCGCGCCTTGTGGCTGCGCTCTCCGAGCAGGCGGGCAAGGTCTGGCACACGTCGAACCTCTACCGCGTGCCGGGGCAGGAGAAATTTGCCCGTCGGCTGACGGAGGCGACTTTCGCGGACACGGTGTTCTTTGCCAATTCCGGTGCCGAGGCAATGGAATGCGCGATCAAGATGGCGCGCAAATATCATTCCGTCAGCGGCCATCCCGACCGCTATGAGATCATCACCTTTGAAGGCGCGTTTCACGGGCGCACGCTTGCGACTATTGCCGCGGGCGGCCAGGCGAAGCATCTCGACGGGTTCGGCCCGAAGATGGAAGGCTTTCCGCAGGTTCCCTTCGGCGACATGGCGGCGCTGAAAGCGGCGGTCAATGAAAAGACCGCAGGCATTCTGCTGGAGCCGGTGCAGGGCGAGGGCGGCATCCGCTCTTTCCTGCCGGAGACGCTGCGCGCCATCCGCAAGCTGTGCGATGAAAACGGCATTCTTCTGATCTTCGATGAAGTGCAGACGGGGATGGGCCGCACGGGCACGCTCTTTGCGCATGAACAGTCCGGCGTGAGCCCGGACATTATGGGCGTTGCCAAGGGCATTGGCGGCGGCTTTCCGCTCGGCGCCTGCCTTGCGACGGCCGAAGCGGCCAAAGGCATGACGGCAGGCAGCCATGGCTCGACCTATGGCGGCAACCCGCTGGCCATGGCGGTCGGCAATGCCGTCTTCGACGTGGTGCTTGAAAAAGGCTTTCTGGAGCGCGTGCGCGAGGTGAGCCTCAAATTCAAGCAGAAGCTGGCGCAGCTTTCGGACGAGCATCCTGCGATCATTGAGACCGTGCGCGGCGAAGGCCTGCTTCTCGGCCTTAAATGCCGGGTGCCCAATACCGATCTCATCAATGCTGCCTATGGCGAACATCTTCTGACAGTGGGCGCGGGCGACAATGTGGTGCGCGTGATCCCGCCGCTGATCGTGGGCGAGGCGGAACTCGATGAAGCGGTTGGCGCGCTCGGCCGGGCCTGCGCAACGCTCGAAACGAAGTTGGACGAAGAACAGAAAAAGGAGGGCGTGGCATGACCGGAGCGCCCGTTATCGATATGCCGGCACGGGGTGAACCCCGGCATTTTCTCGACCTGGATGCCATCGACAAGAAAACGCTGCGCCGGATTCTGGACGGCTCCATTGCACGCAAACGCAAGCGCGCAGGCCTCTCCCATGGCGCGAAAGATGCGGATGCGCCGCTGTCGGGCAAGTTGCTGGCGATGATTTTCGAGAAGCCCTCGACGCGCACCCGCGTTTCCTTCGATGTGGCCATGCGCCAGCTGGGGGGTGACACGATGCTTCTGAACGGCAGCGACATGCAGCTTGGCCGGGGCGAAACGGTAGCGGACACGGCGCGCGTTCTCTCGCGCTATGTAGATGCGATCATGATCCGCACCCATGCGCATGAAATGCTGGAAGAGCTTGCCGAACATGCAAGCGTGCCGGTGATCAACGGGCTCACCGATCACAGCCATCCCTGCCAGCTCATGGCGGATGTGATGACCTTCGAGGAACATAAGGGCTCCATCACGGGCAAGGTCGTGGCCTGGTCGGGTGACGGCAACAATGTGGCGACGACCTGGGCGCAGGCCGCCGTGCAGTTCGATTTCGAGCTGCGTGTCGCCTGTCCGCAAGAGCTCGATCTGCCGCAATCGGTGGTCGACTGGGCGCGCCGGTCCGGCGGCAAGGTTTCCGTTACCCGCGATCCTTTCGAGGCGGCGGATGGGGCAGACTGCGTTGTCACGGATACCTGGGTGTCGATGGGCGATGACGAAGCCGAAGCCGGGCGCCGTCATAATCTCCTGAAACCTTATCAGGTGGATGAGCGGCTGATGGGGGTGGCCAGGAAAGACGCGCTCTTCATGCATTGCCTTCCTGCGCACCGCGGGGAGGAGGCAACGGCGGGCGTGATCGACGGGCCGCAATCGGTGGTGTTCGACACCGCCGAAAACCGCCTTCATGCGCAAAAGGGTGTTTTGGCCTGGTGTCTTTCCTGACCGGACGGCCCGGCCCTTGCGGGGGCCTTGCGTGAGACTTCTATAAAGAAAGCCGAGTTCAACGTGTCTTATACTGGTGACGATCTCATCACGCCTTTTCAGATCGAAGGCATGAGCGTGCGCGGCCGTGTCGCGCGGCTCGGGCCGCTCGTCAATGAAGTGCTGACGCGGCATGCTTATGAAGAGCCGGTCTCCGTGCTGCTGGGCGAGGCGTTGACGCTGGCCGCGATGCTTGGCACGGCGCTGAAATTCGACGGGCGGTTCACGCTTCAGACAAAGGGCGACGGGCCCGTTTCCATGCTGGTTGCCGATTATGAGGCACCGGGCCGCTTGCGGGGGTATGCACATGTGGATCAGGCAGGCCTCAAAGCCGCGATGGAAGCAGGGCGGGTTTCCGCTGGCGAGCTGATGGGCAAGGGGTATCTTGCCATGACGATCGATCAGGGCGCCGATATGGAGCGGTATCAAGGTATTGTCGAACTTGATGCGCGCGGGCTTGCTGAATGCGCGCATGCCTATTTCGCCAGTTCCGAGCAGATCGCGACCTCGATCCGTCTGGCCGTTGCGCCGCTTTTCGACCGGGATGAGGAAGGCCGGGGCCAGACCCAGTGGCGGGCGGGCGCGGTCATGATCCAGCATCTGGCGCGCGATGGCGGCCTCACCGGTCACCGGGACGGCGAAGAGGAAGAACTGCCGCTGACCCAGGAAGAAAAAGACTGGGAGCATGCCGCGATCCTGCTCGACACGGTGGAGGATCATGAATTGCTGGACCCGGCGGTAACGCCTGAGCGGCTGCTCTTCCGGCTTTATCATGAAGACGGGGTGCGGGTTTATCCGCCCCATGAGGTCGCCTTCGGTTGCCGCTGTTCCCATGAACGGATGGAAAGCGTGCTGCAGCGCTTCAGCGATGAAGACATTGACGATATGGCGCAGGACGGCGCGATTGAAACGCGCTGCGAATTCTGCAACCAATCTTATGAGTTCGACCCGGCGAACCTTAAACGCCTGAAAGAAATGTGAGGGAGCATGAAAACGGGATTGATGGCCGGTGTGCTGGCGCTTTTTCTGGCGGCGTGCACGAACCCGCCGCCACCGCCCACAAGTTCCGTGGACATTACCTTTCAGCACCGCCCGCCCATTCAGGTGAATGTGGCCAATATAGAGGTGGTGGACCGGTCAGCGCCGCGCGTGACGGCAAACCGGATCGAGCAGCTGCATCAGCAAAACCCGGCAAGTCTGGCGCGGCGCTGGGCGGAGGAGCGGCTCCGGGCCTCCGGCGCAAGCGGGCAGATGACGCTGATCATCGAGGAAGCAGCGGTGATCGAGAAAAGCTTTCCGCGCAGCACGGGCTTTTCGGCGCTTTTCAAAGATGAGGTGGATACCCGTCTTGAGGGGGTGTTGGCCGCCCGTCTCGAATACCGGCAGGGCCCGCATAGCGGCTCGGTCGATGTGAAGGCGGAAGCCTTCAAGGAAATTCTTTCAGATGCCACGCTGAACGAGCGGGACGCGGCCTATTTCGATCTGCTGGAGCGGCTTGCCCGGCAGTTCGATGAAACGCTCACGCGTGATGTGGAAGCCAATTTCGGCGACGTGCTTGTGCGCTAATGCGGGCGGTCATGCCGCTACATGATCCACGAGCTTGCGGAAAAACCGTTCACAGGCTTTCACCTGTTCCAGTTCGATGAATTCATCCGGTTTGTGCGCCTGGGCGATGGAGCCCGGCCCGCAGACGACGGCGGGAATGTCGGCGAGTTGAAAGAGCCCGGCTTCCGTGCCGAAGGAGACGGCCTCGGTGCTGTTGCGCTCGGCCAACTGGAGCACGAGGGATTCGCCCGGCGCGCCGTCTTCGGGGATGAGCGGGGGCACGATGTGATGGGCCTTTGTTTCGATCATGGCGCCCGGAAAGACCTTGTGCATGCGTGGCAGAAGTTCTTCTTCCGCGAAAGCCTTGAGGCGGCGGGGAATTTCTTCGGCGTCCTGGGTCGGCAGGGAGCGGAATTCCCATTCGAAAGAACAGCGCCGCGGGACGATGTTGATCGCCGTGCCGCCTTTGATGGTTGCGATCTGCACTGAGGTGAAGGGCGGGTCGAATTTGCCGGACGGGTCGCCGCGTTCCTTCATCTCTTCGCCGATGTCAGCCAGAAAATGAATGAGTTCGGCGGCATAGATAATGGCGCTGACACCCTTGTCGGTCGCGCTAGAATGGGCTTCAAGTCCCGTCACCTTGGTTTCGAAGGCGTGAATGCTCTTATGGGCGTTGACGACTTTCATCTCCGTCGGCTCGCCGACGATCACGATTTCGGGCCGGGGCAGGGCGCGGATCACTTCATCGATCATGGGACGCACGCCGAGGCAGCCCACTTCCTCGTCATAGGACAGCGCGAAATGAATGGGGAGTTTGAGGCCCCGTTCCAGAAAGTCAGGCACGAAGGCAAGTGCGATGGCGATAAAGGATTTCATGTCGCAGGTGCCGCGCCCGTAAAGCCGGCCCTCCCGTTCCACCACCTTGAAAGGGTCGCCCGACCAGTCCTGCCCGTCCACGGGCACGACGTCGGTGTGACCGGAAAGCACGATGCCGCCGGGCTTTTCTGCCGGGCCGAGCGTGGCAAAAAGGCTTGCCTTGGTGCCGTCTTCATTCGTCACGCGCCGGGAGGCGATGCCCCAGCCTGCCAGATAGTTTTCGACAAAGGCGATGAGTTCCAGATTGGAATGGCGGCTCACCGTGTCGAAAGAGATGAGCTTTTCGATCATCTCGCGGGCGGTATATCGGAGGGGGGTGTCGGACATGATTGCTCCTTCTGCCGCCGCATCCTAACCGAGCCTCCACACAGGGCAAACGCCCAAAGCGGAGAATCTGTCAGGCGCGCCAGAAAGCCGGGGTCAGCACGACGAGAACCGTGAAAACCTCAAGCCGCCCGATAAGCATGGAAATGGAAAGCAGCCATTTTGCCACATCCGGCAGAGAAGAGAAGTTGCCGGCCGGGCCGATGATCTCGCCCAGGCCGGGGCCGACATTCGCCATAGTGGTTGCCGCGGCCGAGATGGAAGTCAGCATGTCGAGACCCATCAGGTTCAAGAGCACGGCGATGACGCTGAAGCAGAACATGAAAAGGAACATGAAGCTCATCACCGAGGCGATGACACTGTCGCCGATGGGCCGGCCATTATAACGCGGCACGAAAACGCCATTGGGATGCACCATGCGGCGCAGTTCCGTGACGAGCGCGGCGAAGACCACCTGAAAGCGGAAAATTTTCATGCCACAGGAGGTGGAGCCGGAACAGCCGCCAATGAACATGATGACGAAAAAGACCGCGATGGCGAAGGGCCCCCACTGGTCGAATTCATGGGTCGCGTAGCCGGTGCCCGTCAGGATCGAGACGGAATTGAACAGCGCATAGCGGAATTGATCCGTCACCGGGCCGTTGATGTCCTGCATCATCTGATAGCCTGTCAGGGAGATGGCAAGCACGGCCACGACGTAGAAGAAGACATGGACCTGCGAGTCCTTGAAGAGCGGCAAGGCATCGCCCCGCACCGCGCGCAGATAAAGCACGAAGGGCAGGGAGCCTGCGATCATGGCGGCGGTGATGGTGTAGTCGATGGCTGCGCTGTTGAAATGACCGACGGAGGCGTCGCGCGTTGAAAAGCCGCCCGTCGCGATGGAGGTCATGGAGTGGTTGACCGCATCGAAGGCGGTCAGGCCTGCGAGCCAGAGAAGGAAAGCGAAAATGGCGGTGATCGCCACATAGAAACTCGTGAGTGAGCCGGCGAGCCCGGCGGCGCTGGGCAGCACTTTTTCCGCGGTGTCGAAGGCTTCAACCTTGAACATCTGCATGCCGCCGATCTGCAGAATGGGCAAAAGCGCAATTGCCATGACGACAACGCCGAGCCCGCCCAGCCATTGCAGCAGCGAGCGCCAGAGCAAAATGCCGGGCGGCGCATTGTCGAGACCTACGACCACTGTTGCGCCCGTCGTCGTGAGGCCCGACATCGCCTCGAAGAAGGCGTCCGTGTAGGAAAGCGAAAGCTCGGAAAAAGCGAAGGGCAGGGCGGAGAAGGCGGGCAGGAAAATCCAGATGAAGGTGACGAGAAGGAAAGCCTCCTTCAGCGTCAGGTCCGAGGCATGGCCCCAGGTCATCAGCGTCATGCCGACACCCGCAAAAAGCGTGAGCGCGGCGGCGAGGGAAAACACCTGCCAATCGGGATTGCCGGAGGCGGCATCGGCCACGGCGGGAATGAGCATTGCCGTGCCGAGTGTGGTGAGCAGGATGCCTGTGACGAGAATGATGGGTCTGAAATCGATCATGGAAAAGGCAGGCCGCGTCTATGGGCTCCCGCGGCGCCTTGAAACATGAGCTTAATTCATCAGCCGCACCGCGTGAGGACAGTCGAGCGAGAAGGCAGGAATGTCAACCTCGAAGCGGTCGCCCTGCTCGGAGAGCATTTCATAATTGCCGAGCATGATGCCGGAAGGTGTGGCGAGCGGTGTGCCGCTTGTATATTGAAAGGCTTCGCCCGGTGCGATGACGGGCTGTTCGCCCACCACGCCTTCACCGCGCACTTCATGCACATGACCGCGCGCATCGGTGATCTGCCAATAGCGGTTCTTGAGCTGCACGGGTTCGGAGCCTTCGTTCCGGATCACGACCGTGTAGGCCCAGACATAATAGCTTTCTTCCGGGTCCGACTGGTCTTCCAGATAGCGCGGGTCGACATCGACCCGGATGGTGCGTGTGGTTGCGCTGAACATTTTCATTTCCCTGCCGGAGGCGGAAGGCTTTCCCGTTCACGCAGAAAGCCTTTCAGGCTCACAAGTTTTACAAAAATGCCCCTAATTCCTGGTTACCCGATTCCCGTTTCAGGGAATCCCGCGCTTTTTCTGTGGCGGTTTTATGGAGAGGCTCAAATGGCCGCCAGCGCTTGATCAAGGTCCTCTATCAGATCCTGGGAATCTTCCAAGCCGACAGATAGACGCAGCAGGCCCGCTGAAATGCCGAGTTCCGCCCGAGCCTCGTCCGAAAGGCGCTGATGGGTGGTGGTCTGCGGGTGGGTGATGAGGCTTTTGGAATCGCCCAAGTTGTTGGAAATCTTGACGATTCTCAGGGCATTTGCAAAACGGAAAGCCGCTTCCTTGCCGCCTTTCACCTCGATCGCGACGATATTGCCGCCCGCCGTCATCTGGTGCCGGGCAAGGGCGGCCTGGGGGTGGCTGTCCAGGGTGGGATAAAGGGCCCGTGCAACCTTGGGGTGCGCATCCAGGAACCGGGCAACCGCTTCCCCGTTTTCCGAATGGGCCTTGATGCGCAATTCCAGCGTTTCCAGGCTTTTCAGCATGACCCAGGCGTTGAAGGGGCTGAGAGAGGGCCCCGTCTGGCGCAGGAAATTGCCCAGATATTCGGTGACGAATTCCTCATCCGCCAGCACCACACCGCCCAGGCAGCGGCCCTGGCCGTCAATATGCTTGGTGGCGGAATAGACCACCACATCCGCGCCGAATTCGAAGGGTTTTTGCAGGACGGGGGTGGCAAAGACATTATCCACCACCAGCCGGGCACCCGCTTCATGGGCGATGTCGGCAACGGCCTGAAGGTCGATGATCTCCAGCGTCGGGTTGGAGGGCGTTTCAAGGAAAAGCGTCTTGGTGTTGGGCTGGATGGCCGCTTGCCATTGCGCGAGGTCCGTGCCGTCCACCAGGGTGGAGGTGACGCCAAAGCGGGGCAGCAGGTCTTCCACGATATAGCGGCAGGAGCCGAACAGCGCCTTTGCCGCCACCACATGGTCGCCTGCGGAAAGGTGGCAGAGCATGGCTGCCGTCACCGCAGCCATGCCCGTGGCCGTGGCGCGGGCTTCGATGGTGCGGCCTTCCGGCGCGCCTTCCAGTGCGATCATGCGCTCTTCGAACATGCGCACGGTGGGGTTGGCGAAGCGGGAATAGATGAAGCCCGGCTCCTCGCCCTTGAAGCGGGCCTCAGCGGCTTCCGCGCTGTCATAGACATAACCGGAGGTGAGGAACATCGCCTCGCTCGTCTCCCCGAAGGGGCTGCGGGCCGTGCCGCCATGAACGGCAAGGGTGCGCGGGCGCAAAGCGGGTGTGGATGTGTCTTTTTCGGTGCTCATTTGCGATGCCTCAAAATAAAAAACCCCGACCTTCGGCCGGGGTTGCACCTCCGACCTTTTTAGCGGTTTCTTTAACGTGGCCGCAAGCCGGTCGGCTCAAATCACCACGGAATGGCAATTTTCTTACGGCGTTTCGGGAGACGCGTCAAGAAAAGCTTGGGCGGGCCTTCAGACGTTTCACTTGGAGCGGCCTTCTCCCCCTTCTATAAGAGGGGCATGACGAAAGCAGCGAGCGATCTTTTTCCCGACCATGACGGGGCGTCCCCCAAGGAAATCCGGGGCGATGCGACCCATGCGACGGGGATTCTGCCCGCCCATGCCATCCGGGCGCTGATCCGCGAGAAGGAAATCTGGGCGGCCAAACCCATCGAGGAGGGGCAGATCCAGCCTGCGAGCCTCGATCTCCGGCTGGGGCACACGGCTTACCGGCTCCGAGCCTCGTTTCTGCCCGGTGCTGAAACGGCCGTGATGGAGAAGGTCGAGGAAATCGCCCTTCACAAGATCGATCTCACGGAAGGGGCGGTGCTGGAGACGGGCTGCGTCTATCTCGTGCCGCTGATGGAGGCGCTGGCGCTCACCGAGCGGACGGGCGCTTCGGCCAATCCGAAAAGCTCCACGGGCCGTCTCGACGTCTTTACCCGGGTCATTACGGATTTCGGCACCGAGTTCGATCAGGTGGGGCAGGGCTATAAGGGCCATCTTTATCTTGAAGTGAGCCCGCGCACTTTCCCCATTCTTGTGCGGCAGGGCTCGCGGCTCTCGCAAATAAGGTTCCGCCGCGGCTCGCCCAGCCATTCGGATGCGGAGCTGAAGCGCCTGCATGATGAATGCCGGCTGATAGATCAGGGCGAGCCCAACATCGATGGCGGTCTTGCACTCAGCGTCAATCTGTCGGGCGATGCGGAGACGGGGCTTGTGGGCTACCGTGCGAAACGCCACTCGGCGCTTATCGATGTCGACAAGCCCAGCGCCTATGATGTGCTCGACTTCTGGGACCCCGTCTATGTGCGGGGCAAGAAGCAGCTTATTCTCGACCCGGACGAGTTTTACATTCTCGCCTCGCGCGAGGCGGTGCATGTGCCGGCCTCTCATGCCGCGGAGATGGTGCCTTACAATCCGCTTGTCGGGGAGTTCCGTGTTCATTATGCGGGCTTCTTCGATCCTGGCTTCGGCGCGCGGGAAGCGGGCGGCACAGGCGCGCGCGCGGTCCTCGAAGTGCGCAGCCATGAAGTGCCCTTCATTCTGGAAGACGGGCAGGTGATCGGCCGCCTCGTCTATGAGCGTTTGACGGGTAAGCCTGCCGAGCTTTACGGCCAGGGCATCGGCTCCAATTATCAGGCGCAGGGGCTGAAACTCTCCAAGCATTTCAAGCTGCCGTGACGGTGCGCCCGGCTTCCCTGCTTGCGCAGCTTCTCGCCTTCGGGGGGCTTTGCGTGGCGGTCATTCTCGGCGCTCGGCTGGCGGCTTGGGCGGGCGTGCCTGTGCCCGGCGCGGTGATGGGATTGCTGCTTTTGCTGGCCGGGCTGTTCATCGCAAACAGGGTGCCTGCCGCGCTGGAAGACGTGGCTGCACTTTTGATCCGGCATCTCAATCTTTTCTTCGTGCCTGCCGGTGTCGGGCTGATGGCCTATGCCGCGCTTGTGGCACGGGACATCTGGCCCATTCTGGCCGCGCTTTTTGTGAGCACGCTTTTAGGGCTTCTTGTCACGGCGCTGGTCTTCAAATGGCTTGCGCCTGGAGACGGGGAGGAGCGCTCATGAGTGTTACCGCGCTGCCTTTTGCGGTGCAGGCCGCATTCTGGGTCGCGGTGACGCTCGCGCTTTATGCAGGCGCGCTTTATGCCCAGCGGCGGCTCGGTAATTCGCCGCTCGCCAATCCGGTTCTGCTGGCGTCCGCGCCGATCATTGCGTTTCTCGCATTCAGCTCTGTTCCCTTCGCGTCTTATGACCTTGGCGGGCGGGTGCTGCTTTTCTTCCTGGGGCCTGCCACGGTTGCGCTTGCGGTTCCCTTCTTCCGGAATCTGCGCAAGGTGCGGGCTGTCTTTCTTCCGCTTTTCATCGCGCTTGTGGCGGGGTCCGTGACGGCGGTGGTGTCCGCTGTTGCCATCGCCTATGCGCTTGGCGCGGATATGGCGACGGTGACGTCTTTTGCGCCGAAATCCATCACGACACCGATCGCCATGGGGGTCGCCGAAGAGATCGGCGGTTTGCCGGTGCTGACCGCCGGTTTCGTAATTGCGACAGGGATCATCGGCGCGGTGCTGGGCGGGCCGATGCTGAAGCTGGCTGGGCTCAAGGATGAGCGCGCGCTCGGGCTTGGGCTCGGTGTCGCCGCGCATGGCATCGGCACAGCGCGGGCCTTTCAGGTGAGTCCTGTGACCGGCACCTTTTCCGGGGTCGCCATGACGCTGAACGGCATTTTGACTGCGCTGCTGTTGCCAGTGATCTGGAAGCTTTTCTTCTGAATTTGTCAGCCGCTGCAGGAGCCGCCGCCCAGCACGCAAAACCGCGCGCAGTGGGGGTGGTTGAGCGGCACGGCGCCTGCCGCGTCCTTCAAGGTGGCGCCCAGTTCGAAGCGCTCGTCATAAGGAAGCAGCGTGCAGGCGAGCACGGCGGGCTTTGCCGCGCCCTTGCGTTTCACCACCATGCGGGAGCTGGCGCACATCACGCTTTCGGGCGCAACGCCGAGAATGCCCCAGCAGTCGGTGGTGATTTCCGGCACGTCGGCCTCTTCATCCATTTCAGGAAAGAGCATCAGGCGGGCCGGGTCTTCCGTATCGAGAGAAATGCCTTCGCGGGCGAAAAGCGCGGCATAGCCTTTGCGCATGTCCGCTTCATCCTCATGCCAGAGGGTGCGGCCTGCGACGTCGATTGCGAAACCGTTCTGTGAAAGCCAGCGCAGGCCTTCCATGCCCTTGGCAAAACTGCCCGGGCCGCGCTCTTCGTCGTGACGGGCCTCGCTGTAATGATCGAGGCTGACGCGCAGCATGAGGCGCTTGCCATACGTCTCTTTCAGCTTGAGAAGGCCATCGCGGATTTTCGGGCGCTGCATGGGCTGCATGGCATTGGTGAGTACCAGCGCCTCGAAACCGCGGGCGAGCACGGTTTCCAGCATGGGCAGCATGTCGGGGTTCATGAAGGGTTCACCGCCTGTGAAGCCGATGAGGGAGGTCGCGAGCTTTTCCTGTGCGATCTCGTCCAGGTAAGCCGCCATCTCGTCATGGGTAAGATAGGCGAGCGCATCGTTTGTGGGACTCGACTCGATATAGCAATGTGCGCAGGTGACATTGCAGAGCGTACCCGTGTTGAACCAGAGGGTTTCGAGCGCTTTCAGGTTGACCCAGGCGCGGTTCTCCCCCTTTGCGGTGAGGCGCGGATGGGTGAACTTGGGCGGAGTGTCCTGAAGTCCGGTCATGCTCATAGGCAATCTATAGCATTTCCCTGCGGGGCTTCCCTTTCACAATCTTGCGACCTTGAGTAGTCTCACGCTCAAAAGGGGAAATCCATGCAGCATGAACTTCAGCCCGGGCCGCTTCTGGATGAGACGGGGCGGCTCGCCCAGGCGGGCTGGGCGCGGGACGAGAGCAAGACTTACGCCCGCGCCGCCATCAAGGCGCCGTGGCACCGGATCAAGGAGTGGGACTACTACTGCGTGGTGACGGACCGCCATGCGCTGGCGCTCACCATTGCCGACAATTCCTATATGGGTTTTCTCTCCGCCTCCTGGCTCGATTTCGAGACGAAGCGTGATCTGACGGACAGTGCCATTCCCTTCCTGACGCGCGGACGGCTCGGCCTGCCGGAAAGCGCAGATGCGGGCGATGTGGCGGCCATGCATAAAGGCTTTTCGCTTTCCTTCTCTCATGAGGCAGGCGGACGGCGGCTCAAAGTGTCTGCGCCCGGCTTTGCGGGCGGGAAGGGACTTGAAGGCGAGGTCTTTCTGTGTCAGCCCCCGATGGACCGCATGGTGATTGCAACGCCTTTTCCCAAAGCGCCGCGGGCCTTCTATTACAATCAGAAGATCAACTGCATGCCAGCGGAAGGGGAAATCCGTGTGGACGGCGAAACGCACCGCTTTGATCCGGACCGTCATTTCGGCTTGCTCGACTGGGGGCGCGGTGTGTGGACCTACGACAACACCTGGTATTGGGGCTCGGCCTCGGGCCTCATTGACGGGGAACCTTTCGGCTTCAATATCGGCTACGGCTTTGGCGACACATCGGCGGCGAGCGAGAACCTGCTCTTCTGGAAGGGCAAAGCGCACAAACTCGGCTATGTGGGCTGGCACATGCCGGAGGGGACCTATGACGGGGCGCCCTGGCGTTTTTCAAACCCGCAGGGGCGTTTCGAGCTGGATTTCGAGCCGGTGATGGACCGGGCGGCGGCCACGGACGTGAAAATCCTCAAATCCGTGCAGCATCAGGTGTTCGGGCGGTTTTCGGGCACGGTCCGGCTGGATGACGGGACGGTGCTGGAAGTCCGCGATCTCATGGGCTTTGCCGAAGAAGTGCAAAACCGCTGGTAAAGCACTTGAGCGGAGGGGGCGGGGCACTGTAAAAGAGGCGGGCTCACGCGGGTGTAGCTCAATGGTAGAGCAGAAGCTTCCCAAGCTTAAGACGAGGGTTCGATTCCCTTCACCCGCTCCACTTTCCCTAGGTGCTGGTTTTAACCCTGCTGCCGGTCCAGTCTGGCCGAGGCGGGGCTGCGGTCTATATGAGGCGGGGACCGGGATGGGCTATCTCGCCGCCCTGTCATGCAGGTGTCACGAAATCGCGGGATTTTCCGGGGCTGCATTCCTTCACCGGCTTTTCATCGTCCCGCTTCATTCTGCCCGGAAGCGCGCTGCCGAATGGCTGGAAGCATGTTAGGTTTTAAGAATGTCCAAGTTTTATCCCTTGCCACATAGTGCGGAGTTTGTGCTGTGAGCCGTTTCCGGATGAGCAGACTGGCCGCGGGGGCTGCCCTTTTCGGGTGGTCGCTGCTGGCCGCGCACGGGCCGCTGCTTGCCGATCCCGTACGTGTGGAGACGGCAACATCGGAAATGCGCGCCATCGAGCACCGGGTGCAGCTTTCCGGCACTGTGGTCTCGCAGCGCACGGCGCGGCTCTCGGCAGAGATCGGCGGGCTTGTCCAGGAGATGCATGTCGATATTGGCGACCGGGTCGGGGAAGGCGCCCCCATCCTGCAGATGGATGCGGCGCTTCAGGAACTGGCGCTCAGGCAGACCGAGGCTTCCACCCTGCAGGCGCGGGCGGAACTGGCTGAAGCGCAGCGCCTTGTCGAAATTGCCCGCCCGCTTGCCGAGCGCAGCACGCTGCCGAAGAGCGAGCTTGATGCACGCCAGGCGCAGGTTCGTATTGCGGGGGCCAATCTCCAGCGGCTCGAAGCGGAAGAAGCTGCGCAGCGCGAGCGCGTGAAGCGCTATGAGATCCGTGCCCCTTTTGGCGGCGTCATTGCGGCCAAGATGACGGAAGCGGGGGAATGGATCACGCCGGGCACGGCGGTTGCCGAACTGGTCGAGACAGAGAATCTGCGCATCGACGTGCCCGTTCCGCAGCGCTATTTCCCTGATCTTTCGCAAGACCCGGAAATCGCTTTTGAAATCGATGCGGCGCCCGGGATGACTTTCCGCGCGCGGGCCGCAGCCGTGGTGCCGGTGAGCGACAGGACGGCGCGGACCTTCACGCTGCGCCTTCAGCCGGAGACGGGTGAGTTGCCGCTGACGCCTGGCATGTCGGCACGGGTGATGCTGTCGCTGGCAACGGGAGAGAAAGGCATTGTCGTGCCGCGCGATGCGCTGATCCGCTATCCCGACGGGCGCACCACGGTCTGGGTGACGCAGCGCGGAGAGGAAAGCGTGAAAGTGAACGAGCGCATCGTGGAACTGGGCCGGACCTTTGACGGATTCGTTCATGTGCGTTCGGGCCTTGAAGCGGGAACGGAAGTCGTCGTGCGCGGCAATGAATCCCTCAATGAAGGCGAGGCCGTGCGCACCGCCGGTGAAGGCTAGGAAGGGGGGCGCGTGTTCGACGCGATTATCCGGCGCGGCACGCTGACGGCTGTTGTAGCGCTCATCATTTGCGTGATCGGCATTGTGGCGGCGACGCGCATTCCCGTGCAGATGATCCCCGATCTCGATGTCCGCACCGTGTCGATCCGCACCAACTGGGCCGGGGCGACCCCGCAGGATGTCGAGAAGGAAATTCTGATCGAGCAGGAAGAATATCTGCGCTCGATCCCGAGCCTGCAGCGGCTAGTGGCAGAAGCGCGCAGCGGGGAAGCGCGCATCGAAATGGAATTTCCCTTCGATGTGGATCTCACGCAAACGCTGATCCGCATCAATAACGCGCTCAATCAGGTTCCCGATTACCCGGAGAATGTGGACCAGCCCAGCGTCTATGCGACGTCGTTCTCGCAAAACTCTTTCATGTTCTTCTATGTGGCGCCGCTCGAAGGCAACCCGCGCGGGCTGAAGATGGACATGATGCGCGACTATCTGGACGATTATGTCCGCCGCCGAATGGAAAGCGTGCCGGGGGTTTCGGAAGTCGATGTGCGCGGCGGGGCGGAACGCCAGATCCGCGTGCTGCTCGACCCGTCTGCGCTGGCGGCGCGGGAGATCACGCCGGGGGATGTGCGCACGGCGCTCCGCGCGCGGAACAGAGATACATCGGGCGGGGAGATTGAAAGCGGGAAGCGGCGCTATCTTCTGCGCACCATCGGGCGTTTTGAAACGCTGGAGGATATCGAGAACCTTATTGTGCGGCGGGAGGGGGATGCTGTCGTCCGGCTGCATGAAATTGCCGATGTCGAGTTCGACCATTTCGAGATTTCGGAGCGGACATTCGTCAATGGCGATCCCATTCTTCTGCTTACGGTGCGCCGTGAGGCTGGATCGAACGTGCTCGACATCAAGTATGCGATGCTGGACGAGATCGAGGCGATCAATGAGGAGGTGCTGAATCCGGCCGGCATGCGCATAGCGCTCATGGCCGAGGATGCGGGCTATGTGGAAGCCTCGATTGCGAATGTCTGGTTCAATCTCGGTCTTGGCGCGCTTCTGGCGACGCTGGTCATGTATTGGTTCCTGCGTTCGGGCCGCACGACCCTGCTCGGTGTGGTCGGCATTCCCGTCTGTACGATTGCAGCGTTTCTGGGGCTGTTGATCGCCGGGCGGACGATCAATGTCATCTCGCTTGCCGGTATTGCGTTTGCCATCGGCATGACGCTCGATAATTCCATTGTGGTGCTGGAGAGCATTGATCTGGAACGGCGAAAGGGGAAAGACCGTTTCCGTGCGGCGCTTGACGGGGTGCGGGCGGTCTGGCCGGCGGTTATCGCCTCCACCTTCACGACCATTCTCGTTTTCGTGCCCATTGTCTTCATTCAGGAAGAGGCGGGGCAGCTTTATTCGGATGTGGCGGTTGCGATTGCCGCCTCGATCCTCATGTCCATGATGGTTGCGATCACGATCATTCCGACGGCGGCGGCCCGGCTGCAGTTTCAGGAAGGCGGGTTTTCCGGGGGTGGCAGCGATGCGCGCTGGCGCGAGCGTGTGGCGGGCGGCGTGCGGTGGCTCATCGAGGGGACGAAGCGTCCGCTGGCGACGGTCGGCATCATCTTTGCCGCCAGTGTTCTCATCTATGTGGTGCTGACGCCGCCTGCCGAATATCTGCCGGAGGGTGAGGAACCCAAAACCTTCGTCGTGATGAACCCGCCGCCCGGTTACAATCTTGAAGAGATGACGCGCATCGGCATGGAGGTGCAGGATTATTTCATGCCTTTCGTCGGCGCTCCCGCCTCGCGCTACGCCGACGGTGAAGATGCGGTGCCGGGCATGAAGTATATGAATCTGGGCATCGAGACGCGGCGGCTGCGGATCATCACGGAAGCGCAGGACATCAGCCAGCTCAATGATCTGATGCAGGTGATGACGGAGAAATTCGAAAGCTATCCTGGCATGCGGGCCTTTGCGGCGCGCGGCTCCATCATCTCTTCCAATCAGGGCGGCACGCGCGCGGTCAGTCTCGATATTTCCGGGCCAGACCTTGCGAGCATTTATGGTGTTGCGTCGGCGGCCTATAACCGGGCTTACGACGTTTTCGGCAATCCGCGTGTGCAGGCCGATCCGCCGACGCTTACCCTCTCCCAGCCCCTCGTTCAGATCCGGCCGGACTGGGCGCGGGCAGCGGAGCTTGGCGTGGATGCGGGTAATCTCGGCTTTTCCGTTGCCGCGCTTTCGGACGGGGCATACGCGGATGAGTTCTTTTACGGTGACGACAAGATCGACATCTATTTTTACGGGCCGGACGGTGTGGAGACGGAACTCGACGGCATCGAGCAGATCCCGCTTTACACGCAAAGGGGCGGTGTGGTGCCCATCGGCTCGGTCGCCGAATTTGTGGAGACGATCGACACGAGCCTGATCCGCCGCATCAACGGGCGGCGCACCGTGACGCTCAATGTCATTCCACCGCCTCACATTGCGCTGGAGACGGGTGTGGAAATGGTGCGGGCCGATCTGATCGGGCAACTTCGCGCGGACGGGCAAATTCCCGCCGATGTGACAATCGACATCTCTGGCGCGAGCGATCAGCTTGATGCGACGCAGACGGCGATTGCCGATAATTATCTTGTGGCGGTGGTCATCATTTATCTGCTGCTGGTGGCGATCTTCGCGCATTGGGGCTATCCGCTGCTCATCATGGCAACCATCCCGCTTGGCCTTGCGGGCGGGGTATTGGGGCTACAGCTTCTCAATCTGGGCGGCGCGGTGCTGCCGCTTTTCGGGTTGCAGGAAATCCGCCAGCCCTTCGACATGATTTCCATGCTCGGCTTCCTGATCCTGATGGGGACGGTGGTGAACAACCCCATTCTCATCGTTCACCGGGCAATGGAGAATGTGAGAGAGGGGCTCGATGCGCGCGGCGCCGTGGAAGAGGCTGTCTATTCAAGGCTGCGCCCGATCATGATGTCCACCGTCACGACGATGTGCGGACTGGCGCCGCTTGTCTTCATGCCAGGGGAGGGGACGGAACTTTACCGCGGTGTCGGCGCGATCGTGCTGTTCGGCATTCTGGGCGCGGCGGCGGTCTCGCTCACCTTTCTGCCCGCGCTGACCATGCTGGTGCTGTCCTTCGGTGAAAGGCGCCGGGCCGCGGCGGTTTAAGGCGCTTCACTCTGTTCTGTCTGGTTTGAGGCGGCTGAGACCGTGGCGCGTCTTTTCCCAATAGTCCGGCTTGCGAATGAGCTGCCAGAGAGCACGGTAAGAGGCGGCTGAGATGAGCAGCCAGTAAAAGGGCATCAGGAGCGCATGAAGGGCGATTGCCGGGCCGAAACGGCGCAGGCCCGCGGCAAGCCCGGCAGTGATGGAGGCGGCTGCGCCAACGATCAGCACCGTCAGATGAAATGCGGCGAGCGGATCGCCGCTGACAAGTCCGAAAAGTGCGGAGAGCACGAAGCCGCCTGCCATCACATAGGCGAGGGGGTGGAGCAGCGCTGCGAGCACGAAGCCGCCCAGCACGATGAATGAGAAAACAAAACCGGCGGGCCGGAGCGCGCGGGCCATGCGCAAGGGCGCTTTGAGGCGGACGAGCAAGGTTTGCATCCATCCTTTCAGCCAGCGGGTGCGCTGGCGCATCCAGGCATCGAGGGTGAGCGTCGCTTCTTCCTGCGTCAGGGAGGGAATGAGCGTGGTGCTGTAGCCCAGCTCATGCAGGCGGAGGCCGAGATCGGCATCTTCGGTGACGTTGAAAGGGTCCCATGCGCCTGCGGCTTCCAGGATGTTCGTGCGGAAATGGGTGGAGGTGCCGCCCAGCGGAAAAGGCAGCGAGAAACGGGCGAGCGCGGGCAGGAGCAATTCGAAGAGCGCGGCATATTCGATGGCCGATTGACGGGTGAGCCAGGTTTCCTTGGCGTTGTAGAACATGAGCTGGCCCTGCACGCAGGCAAGGCGCGGCCCGCCCGCGTCGAAGGCCGCGACAGCCATGCGCAGCTGATCGGGGGCGGGAATGTCCTCGGCGTCATAGACCACGAGAAACTCGCCCCGCGCGAAGGGCAGCGCATAATTCAGCGCCTTGGGTTTGGTGAGCGGCTCTGACTTCGGCACGATGATGAATTCGAAATGAGACGGCAGGCGCAGCGCTTTTGCGGCGGCGAGGGTTTCATCGTCTCCTTCTTCGAGCACGAGTTTAATGTCGAGTTTGGCGGCCGGGTAATCGAGACTTTTCAGCGCGCTGGTGAGGCCGGGCAGCACGGCTGCTTCCTGCAGAAGCGGGACCATGATCGTGTAGCCTGGCAACTCTTTGGAGGCCCGCCGCGGTTTTGGCGGGGCGAGCGGGATAAGGCCGTAAATCAGCGAAAAACCGCGTAAGGCTGCGAGGGCCAGAAAAGTGCTGCCTGCCACCACATTGAGCGCGCCAAGCGCCGGGGCGCCGAGAAACAGGAACGCGAGACAGGTCAGCACAAGCGCTGCAAGACCTGCCCGGCGGAGCGTGGGTGTCGTGAGCTGGCGGGCGGAAGCGTCCGGCATTGTCTCGCAAAGCGCGAGCCGGGCGCGGGCAGTCAGTCTTTCCCTGAAGTGACGGCCTGCGCTCCAGAGGAGATCGAAAGAGGACGTCACGAAAACGAGGGCCGGGCGCTGCGCGTCTTCCAGGGCTTTGCGGGTTTTGCCGGGATCGGCGGAGACAAACACTTCCTGCCCCCGCAGGCTACGCCAGGGCAGGCAGCGGTTTTCGAGGCAGAAAGCGGGGTCGGCCGCTGCCAGCAGGGCCGGGTCCGGCGGCTCTTCCATGAGGTTGACGAAGGGCAGGCCGAGCTGGCGGCCAAGGGCGCGGTGAAGCTCCAGCGTGCTGAGCTGGCCGGAGGCCACCAGAATGTCGCCGAGACGCCCGCCTTCTTCCCGCTGGCGATGGAGAGCGGCTTTGAGCGCCGCTTCCCCGATCTTGCCGCTTTCCACCAGATGCCGCCCCAGGAGGGGTTTTGCCTCTCTGAAGGCTGCCCGTGTTTCGGCAAAGCCTGCCAGACTTGTGCCGCCCTCCGGCTCCGCGCCGGGCCCCAGCTCTGTTTTCACCCGGCCTCCCCCAAGCCTAATGATGAACTTTATATTTTCCTTAAAATCATCGTTCTGCTTCGGGGGCAAACTGGCAATACAAGAGTTGCGGCAAGATTGGGAGGCCCCGCAGCCCCCGGTTGAGTCTGGCCAGCGGTCGCCTGAAAAGCTGGACGATCCCGGCATTGGAGGGGCATTGTGCGCGCCATGCGCGGTTTGCTTGTCATCAATGCGCTGGCGGTGCTCGTGCTCATTGCGGCTATCGCCATCGTCACGGAAGGTCTGGCTCTGTCGGAATTGACGGGCTGGCGGCTGGTGCGCGCGGACCGGCTGGAGGCGCTGGAAGCGGCGGCGCGGGGCGAGACGCCTTTGCCGTTGGCAGCGGATGAGGTGGCCGGTGAATGGGTGATTGCGACGGAGGGGCGTTTTCCGCCCTTCAATTACCGGGACGGCGCGGGCGAACCGGCGGGCATCGAAATCGGCATTGCCAAAGAGATCTGCGCGCGGCTTGCCGTTTCCTGCCGCTTCGTGACGGCACCTTGGGGAGAATTGCTGCCGGGGCTGCGGACGGGCGACTTCACGCTGGTTGCCGCGTCCTTGCGGATTCCTCAGGAGGGGACGGAGGGGCTGCTTTATTCCGATCCTTATTACACGACGCCCGGCCGGTTTGCTGCGCGGCGCGGGGCGCTGCCGCAAGCGGAGCGGGAGGCAGGCACTTTGCCGCCGCTTTCAGGCGCGCGGGTGCTTGTCGAGCAAGGCTCACTGCATGAGGCTTTTTTGAAGCGGCGTTTTCCGCTCGCCGACCCCGTGCCCCTGGCCAGTTTCGAACATGCCTGGGGCGCGCTTGAGGCGGGAGAGGCGGATTATCTTTTCGCCGATGCGATGGCGCTGTCACTCAGGCTGGATGACGCGGCCTGCTGCGAAAAGATGGGGCCGCTTTACCGCAATCGCGATTATTTCGGCGAGGGGGTCGGCTTTGCGCTGCGCGGGGATGACCGGGCGCTCCGTCTGCGGATCAATCATGAGATCGAAGAGATGCGCAAGGATGGCACGCTGGGCAAACTTGCCGAACCTTATGCCGATCCGGCGCTTTTCTGAGCAAGGTTAGCGCGTGTCTTCTCCGGCCATCAGCTCGCGCGGCTTGCCGTAGAAAACCAGCTTGCCCTTGGCCGGGGCAATATCGGCCCAGCTATCCGTCTCGAAGTCGAAGACCACGAAGGCGCCGGTCGGGAAATGTTCGAAGCGGGCGGCTTCATCCGCATCTTCGGCGAGCAGGGCGGCCAGAAGTTCGAGGCCGGGATTATGGGCGATGACGAGCAGGGTCTTTGCGTCTTTGTCTGCGTGGTGAATGACGGCCAGATGATCTTCCGGCATCGCCATGTAAAGCTCGTCCAGATAGCTCACGCAGGGGCCGAGTTTTTCCGCCAGCGGGTCGCAGGTGTGGCGCGCGCGTTTGGCGGTGGAGCAGAGAACCTGATCGGGTTTGAAGCCGCGTTTGACGATGAAGTCCGCCATGAAGTCCGCGGCCTTCCTGCCGCGTTTGTTCAAGGGGCGCGCGGCATCGTCGAGCGCGGTGTCGCTCCAATCCGATTTGGCGTGCCGCAGCAAACAAAGGCGTTTCATTTCTTCGTCCAATATTGGGCGCGGAAGGGCAGGGTGAGACTCCAGAGCACATTGGCGCTGGGGGCGGTCTCATGGCCCGGCAGGCCTGTGACCATCTTTTTATGCCCGTCTTCCGGCTCGGGCCGATAAGTAGCGAAAAGACGGTCCCAAAGCGAGAGGTTAAAGCCAAAATTGCTATTGGTTTCGTGTTTTTTGACGGAATGATGCACCCGGTGCATGTCCGGGGTGACGATGAAAAGCCGCAATATCCGGTCGAGAGGTGCGGGCAGGCGCACATTGGCGTGATTGAACATGGCCATCCCGTTCAGCACCACTTCGAAGAGGATCACCGCCCAGGCGCCCGCGCCCAGGATCAGCACCAGTGCGATCTTATAGATCATGGAAAGCAGGATTTCGGCCGGGTGAAAGCGGATGCCTGTCGTCGCGTCAACATCCCGGTCCACGTGATGCATGGCGTGGAGCCGCCAGAGTGGGCGCACATAGTGGAAGGCTACATGCTGGGCGTAGATGGCGAGATCGAGCAGGAGCAGGGTTGCTAGGAAAATCAAGGGGGCGGGGAGCAGCTCTTTCACGGCAGGCTGGTTGAAAAGCCCCCAGCCGCGTTCTGCTGCGATGAGGGCGACATCAGCGGCCAGCAGCGGCAGGAGAAGCCGCAGCGCGACGGAATTGATAACACTGATGGCCAGGTTTCCCGCGCCATGGCCGAACCGCGGCAGAGCCCGTCCGCGTTTGGGCGCCCGCCATTCCCAAAGCAGCATGAGCGCCAGCACGCCGAAAAAGGCACTTTGGCGGATGATGATTTCGCTTGCGGTCCAATCGGTCAGCAAAAGCTTCCCCTTCGCGTCTCCTGCAGAACAGCTATATTATAGATCGGGTGTCTTTTGCGCCGTCCTGACAGGAAAGTGATGGGCGCATGATGGGGGCAGCGGCGATATGACGACCGGTTTTTCGGCGGAGTATGCCCGGGGAGGGCAGCGGGCTTTATGTCTGGCCGTTCTTGTGGCGGCGGTTTTTTCGGGGGCTGCTGCAGGCAAGGCGGAAGAGGGGGCGGAGTTCGGCTCGGCCGTTGAATGCGCTGCCGCGCTCGATGTGCAGCCGGGAACGCCGCTGCGGTGCGAGGCGGAAATCGGACCGGGCGCCCCGCAAATAGCGGCCGCGCTGCAATGGCACGATGAAGACGGCGTGCGGGTGATCGACCGCATTGCCTTGACGCGGGCCGGCGAGCGCGCGCCGTTTCAGGAAATTGACGGGTTCGACTCGCGCGCCTTTCCCGAGTGGGAGATGAACGGGTTCGAATTTCTCGATCTCAATTTCGACGGCTTTCTCGATATGCGGATTGTCGAGTTTTTGCCTGCCGGGCCTTACGCGCCTTATCTCCATTGGCTCTGGTCGCCGGGGGAGGGGAAGTTCGTTTCCGCCCCTTCCTTCAATGAAGCCGGCTATGTGGAGCCCGATGCGGAGGCGCAGCTTCTTTATTCACCCTGGCGCAATGGGGCGGCGGAGCTGGGCGAGGATATTTATGTTTATGAGGATGGCGCACTGAAGCTCACGGCGCGCGAGGCTGAACGCTTTTCCGATGACGGCTCCTGCACGCGGCTCAGTTACACCGTGTCGGGCGGCGCGTTGACCCTCAAGGAGAGCCGTTCTTGCGAAGAATAGGCGCGCCGTCTTAAATCGTCATGTGGCGGGCGCGGGCACCGCGTTCGATGGCGGCGGCAGAGAGCTTGTCGATGCCCAGCGTGTCCCGCAGGATTTGCAGAAGGCGAAGTTCTTCCTGCTGCACCACGAGATCGGCGGCCGCCACTTCCACGGCGAGCGCATAAGCGGTTTCGTGGAGGTGCTTGGGCAGTGCATCGCGCACCAGGCCGAACACGGCTTCAAGGCCGCCTTCTTCCTGCAGGATCTCCCCGCAATCTTCCGCGATCTGCACCAGAAGGTCGGAGGGGAAGCTTTCAAAGACGGGCAGCGTCGTCACAATGTCGCCGATCCGGCGCAATTCCTTGTCGCTCATGGCGCTATCGACGGCCGACATGGTCACCATCACATAGATGAGCGCTGTGTGGGGGTTGATCGTCTGCGACATGAAAACCTCTTACCTTAACTGCAGGCCGCCGGGCGGCTAGGCGGCAGACATTATGCGGGGAGGCGGCAAGCTGCAAGGGTTGAAAGACCGGGTCGCGGAATGGGTTAATTTGGCCCGATTGGACGTGGCCTGCGGCTTCTCACAAAAATTCCTTCACCCGCTCGATCGTCTCCGCCAGGCCCAGCCGCTCGATGGGCACATCCGGCGGGAAAGCGGTGGTAAGCCTTGTGGGCAGGCCCGGGTCGAGCAGGACGAAAACGCCGCGGTCGGCTTTGGAGCGGATGAGGCGGCCAAAGGCCTGTTTGAGGCGGAGGCGGACCAGCATCTCGTCATATTTGCGCCCGCCAAAGGCGTCGCGCCGGGCGCGGTGAAGAATGTCGGGGCGTGGCCAGGGCGTGCGGTCGAAGACGATCATGCGCAAGGAACGGCCCGGCACATCCACCCCGTCACGCATGGCATCGGTGCCGAGCAGGCAGGCTTTTTCCTCGGCGCGGAAAATATCGACAAGCGTGGCGTTGTCCATCGCATCCACATGCTGCGCGTAAAGGGGAAGGGCTGCCTCCTCCAAAGGTTCTGCAATGCGGCTATAGGTGCTTTGCAGGCGGGCAATGGCGGTGAAGAGGCCGAGCGCACCGCCGCCCGAAGCAATGAAAAGTTCGCGGTAAGCGGCGGCGACGGCATCGGCGTTCTTCTTGTCCACATCGCGCACCACGAAAATGCGGGACTGGTCGGCATAGTCGAAAGGGGAGGCGAAATAGGCGCGGGCGGAAGCAAGCGGGAGATGGGAGGCGCCGGTGCGCAGCTCCGCCTGCGCCCAGCTTGGAGCGAAGCCGTCTTCTTCCGCTTCATTTTCATCGCGCTCATCGCGCAAGGTGGCGGAGGTGATGAGCACGCCCGGCGCGGGCGCGAGCACGGCATCGGCCAAAGGTTCTGTCGGGTCGATCCAGTGGCGGTGCATGCCGACATCAATGTCCTGTCCGCCCTGGCGTTCGATGGAGAACCAGTCGGAAAAGCGCGGGGCTTCCTTGTCGGGCTCCTCTTCGGGCTGGGCTTCGTCCATGAGTGTTTTCAGCATCAGCCGCCAGCCTGCGACGGTGGCCTTGGCCCGGCGGTCGAGCCCGCGGATAGCCGCGTCAAACCGCACGCGGGTGGCCGTTTCAAGCGTCGCGGCTTCTTCATCAAGCGCGCGGCGCAGCACATCGGCAAGAGCGAGCATGGCGCGTTCGAGTTTTGACAAGGCACCGTCGAGGGCGGGGGCTGTCTCTTCGACATTGCCTGCCAGGGGATGGGTGTCGCATTCGATAGAGTAAAACCCATCCGAACCGGCGCGGCTGCGCACCTGCAAATGAACGGCGGCCAGAAAGGCTTCGGCGGGGCCATGCGGCTCACCCTTGTTCAGCCGCGCGCCCCAGCCGGGACCGGGCAGGGCCTGGGCGGCGCGGGTGACGGTGTCGAGCGCTTCCTCGCCTTCGGTGTTGCCGGCGACAAGATCGCCGATGCGGCTTGAAAGGCCGCGGGCGCGGGCTCTGCGGCCAGCCTCCGGCCCGCGCAGCCAGCGGCGGAGATCCGCGCCTTCGAGGCCCGAGAGATGGCCGGAAAAGGCGCTGTCCGCCGCATCGAAGAGATGATGGCCTTCATCGAAGATGAGACGCGGCGGCATCGCGCCATGGTCCGGCATTTCATCTTCCGCACCTGCTGCATGTTCCGCAGGCGGATTTTCCTGCCCATTCGTATGAAAGGCGAAGTCGAGGCCTGCCCGGTGAAGCACTAGCGCGTGATTGGCAATGACAAGGGACGCGTGGCGGGCTTTGCGCAGTGCCTTTTCGATAAAGCATTTCTTGTAATGCGGGCAGGCAGAGTAAACGCATTCGCCGCGCCGGTCTGTGAGTTCGGGCACGAGCCGCGCGCGGCCGAGGGCAGGCGGCAGCCAGGAGGGGAAGTCGCCGCCCACCATGTCGCCGTCGCGGCTGTAAAGCGCCCAGCGCGCAATAAGAGCGGTGGCGATGAAGTCGGAGCCTGCAGGCAGGCGGTTTGCGGCTTCTTCGAGATTGAGCAGGCAGAGATAATTTTCGCGGCCCTTGCGCAGGACGACTTTTTCCGCGCGCTCATCCGGCTCGGGGAAGAGGCGCTGTGTTTCCTGGTCGAGCTGGCGCTGGAGGTTCTTCGTGTAGGTGGAAATCCAGACAGGGCCCTTGTTCGTCTCGCTCCAAAGGCTGGCGGGGGCGAGATAGCCGAGGGTCTTGCCGATGCCGGTTCCCGCTTCCGCCAGAAGGATGGCGGGCATGCCGGGCGCCGGTTTCGGCGCAAAGGCATGGGCGGCGCGGGCGGCATAATCGGACTGGGCGGGGCGCGGCTCTGCGCCTTCGCCGGTGAGCTGGCGAAGGCGTGTGCGCACGGCTTCCGGTTCAATAGGGTCTTGCGAGGGCGGCGGCGGAGGCGCGCGCTCTTCCCATTCTTCGAGCCTGCGCCAGATGCGCAGGCCGTTTTCGCCGGTGAGGGGGCGGCGCTGATCCGGCACATCTGCGAGCGAAGCTTCAAGGGCAGTGATGACAGGTTCGCCCCAGGCCCAGCCGGCGGCGGCCATGGCGCGGGCGAGGGCAAGCGCCTCTTCCCGGTCGGGATAGCCGGGATGGGTGAGCGTCTTGAGAAGCGTGCGGGCGGCTTCGAAAAGCGAGAGGGCTTCGTCTTCCGCGTCCCCTGGAACGGGCAGGCCGAGCGCGCGGGCCAGACCTTGCGGCGTCGGCAGCACCGCCCGGGCCGGCCGGACGAAGGCAAAAAGGTCCATCACGTCGAAGGCGCCGGGATGCGGGGCGGCGCGTTTGCCGGGCCCGGCAAGGCGGCGGAAGGTGAAGGCGCGGTGGCAGAGAAGGAGCGGGCCTTCGGTGAGGCGGACCAGCGCGTCCCGCGTGTTCAGTTCGTCGATTTCGCCGTCCTGGGTGACAAGCACCGCGCCTCTGGCCATAAGGCCGAGGGCTGCGACATCCGGCAGAAGAAGCGGATCGCCTTCAGAGGTCGAATCGTGCGGTGGGGCGGCGGACATGGGCGCCAGTATAGGCGGGCAGGTCTTCTTGTCAGGCCGAAAGGCGGGGATAGACCCGTTTCAGCATGGACTCGGAAGAGAGGAGGCGGGTTTCGAGGCGCGGCATATGCGCACTTGGCCCTTCCGCGCCGGGTGGGGCGAGGCTCAGATTGCGCGCTTCATCGGCAAGGCTGGTGAAGCCGAGCTTGTGGCCGGAATCCGCCAGGCGCCGGGCCGCTGCGGTGAGCGAGGCCCGGTCATTTTCTTTTGCGGCATCTGCAAGGGCGGCCCAATGATCGCGCAGTTCGGAGAGCGCGCGCTGGAGATGGGCGACAAAGGCGTCCGTGCCCATGCGGTCTTCGAGCATGTAAAGACGGGCGAGATCGACCAGGCACTCATCGTCATTTTCGCCTTCACCGGGCGCGCGCAAGGCAAGGCCGGGATGTTTGGGCACGGCCAGCCAGATGGTGATGCCGGCGCCGGGGGCTGCATCGACGCCGATCTCCCCGCTCATGAGCCTGGCCAGGCGTTTGGCGACAAGGAAGCCCAGCGTTTCTTCTTCCATCAAAGTGCTGGCAAAGGAGAGCGGGGCTTCGGCGGCGAGCGACTCGACGCTTTCGACGGAGCCCTGATAAGAGGTCGAGGTGACGGAGAAACGCACCGCATCATTGGCGAAGGCGCTGCTGGAGGCGGCCTGCAGCACGATGCCGCCCTTGTCGGTTCCGCAAAGAAGATAGGCGGCGATATTGGTGAGGGCCTGTTGCAGGCGGTCGCGGTCGCCCACCATTTCGCGCGGCACGTCATTGCCCCAATCCACTTCCGCCGACAGGCCCGGCTTGAGCTGGGTGTTGCGGACGAGGCGGAGCACTTGTTCCGTCAGGGCGCGGGGATCGAAGAGCATGTTCTTGAGGGCAATGGAGCGGGTTTCCATTTCCGCAAGATCGGTTACGTCGGCAAAGAGCCGCTTCATCATGCGGTGGCTGTCTTTGAGGGTGCGCACTTCCTCATTTTCCCGCAATTCGGTTTCGAGCGTGCTGGCGGCTTCTTCCAGGGCATTGAGGGGCGCGCGCATGCCCTGACTGATGACAGCCAGGAAGTCGCGCCGGGTCTTTTCTGAGGCGCGCAAAAGGCGGTGAGCTTCTTCGGCGTCGCGGCGTTTTTGCTCGGCTGCGCGGTGGGCGCGCTCCAGGCGTTCGGCCAGGGCAGCATTTTCAAAATGAAGCCGGATGCTTTGTCCGTTCGAGGCGTGAGAGAGTCTCATCCATTGCAGGAGGGCGGCTGCCGTGAGGAGCGAGAGCGCCACGAGCAGAAGGCCGAATGTACCGCCGAACAAGGAGAGCATGGCGAGGGTCGGCAGGGCCGAGGCGGCGGCATAGGTGTAAAAGGCGCGCGGATAGGAAAGGCGCTGGATGAAGCTGGTCAGTCCCAAAAGGGCGACGATGAAGGCGAAGAAGGCCTGATAGGGGAAGGGAACCACCGGAAACCAGCAAATGGCCCCCGCCGCCCAGGTGCTGCCGGAAAGGATGCAGGCATTGGCATAGCGCTTCGCCCATTTTTCCGCGCCCGCTTCCCCGGCCGGGTCGGCCTTATAAGCGCGGCGGAGCAGGTTGAAAGTGGTCTGGGCAGCAATCTGGATGGCAATCATGAGGAAGGCCGGCCAGGCGGGGCCGGCCGAACTCATGACCACGCCAACGGCGGCGATGCCGATGAAAAATGTGTAGGAGCCGGGTCTTCCCTGGTCGTAAAGGAGCCTTGTCTGCTCGGCGAGAACGCGCTGGTCGATGGTGTTTCGAGACAATGCCGCGGTTCCGGACTTGCCACTCATGAATGTTGCCCCTGTTTGACCCCGCCAGCCGGGTTTACCGGGGCGTCCCCCGCATCTTGATTGACGGAATAGCCCGGAAATCATAGGGTCCGGCGCTTTCGAAACACTTAAGATGAGCCGGAAGCGGGACCCATCCCGGAAAAAAATCCTTTAGGAGTAGGACATGAGCGAGGCGCTCCGCGAAATTGCTCAAACGAGCAAGGCTTGGCCTTTTGAAGAGGCCCGGAAGCTTTTGAAACGCCTCGAAAAGTCCAAGGTCTCCAAGGATGAGGTTCTGTTCGAGACCGGCTACGGGCCGAGCGGGCTGCCGCATATCGGCACTTTCGGGGAAGTGGCGCGCACGACCATGGTCCGTCACGCCTTCGAAGTGCTGGCGCCGGGCGTGAAGACGCGGCTGCTCTGCTTCTCGGACGACATGGACGGGATGCGGAAGATCCCCGACACGGTTCCCGATCCTTCCGCGCTGCAAGAGCATCTGCAAAAGCCGCTGACGGCGGTGCCCAACCCGTTCGGCGGGGATTTCGACAGTTTTGCCGCGCATAACAATGCGATGCTCTGCCGGTTTCTCGATGCTTACAATTTCGATTATGAATTCGCGAGCGCGACGGAATATTACAAGGCCGGGCGGTTCGACGAGAAGCTGCGGGAAGCGGCGGCGCGTTATGACGACATCATGAAGGTGATGCTGCCGACGCTCGGGGCCGAGCGGCAGGCGACCTATTCGCCGTTCCTTCCCATTTCGCCCAAGACGGGTCGCGTTCTTTATGTGCCGATGAAGCATGTGGACGCGAAGGAAGGGACGGTCACGTTCGATGATGAGGACGGCGAGGAGATCACGCTGCCGGTGACGGGCGGCAATGTGAAGCTGCAATGGAAGCCGGATTTCGGGATGCGCTGGGCGGCGCTCGGCGTCGATTTTGAAATGTTCGGCAAGGACCATCAGTCCAATGCGCCGGTCTATGACAAGATCTGCCGCATTCTGGGCGCGCCCGCGCCCGAGCATTATGTCTACGAACTTTTCCTCGACGACAAGGGCCAGAAGATTTCCAAGTCGAAGGGCAACGGGATTTCCATCGACGACTGGCTGAAATATGCGACGACAGAGAGCCTTGCGCTGTTCATGTATCAGAAGCCGCGCGTGGCGAAGCGGCTTTACTTCGATGTCATTCCGAAAAACGTGGATGAATATCAGAGCTTCCTTTCGGCCTATCCGCGCCAGGAGCTGAAGGACCAGATGAACAATCCGGTCTGGCATATTCACTCGGGCAATCCGCCTGAAGTGGATGTGCCGATTTCCTTCGCGCTGCTCCTCAATCTTGTGGGCGCCAGCCAGTCGGAAGATCCGAATGTGCTCTGGGGCTTCATCAAGGCTTATGCGCCGGAGGCGAGCCCGGAAAACCATCCGCATCTCGACAGGCTGGTCGGCTATGCGATCAATTATTTCCATGACTTCGTGAAGCCCGCGCGACGGTTCCGCGCGCCGGATGAAAAAGAACGCGCGGCGATGGAAGATCTTGCGGGCAAGCTGAAAGAGATCGACCCGAAACTTCCGGGCGAGGAAATTCAGAACATCGTTTATGCGGTGGGCAAGGAACACGAATTCGAAAATCTGCGTGATTGGTTCAAGGCGCTTTATGAAGTGCTGCTCGGGGAAAGCCAGGGGCCGCGCTTCGGAAATTTCGCCGCGCTTTACGGCGTCGAGGCGACGGCGGCGCGGATCGAGCGCGCGCTTGCGGGCGAGGATATGTCGAAAGCGTGAGATTTATTTCGCGCCGCGCCTTGACAGCGTGACGCTGCTTTCCCATCTAAGGCTTACTTGGATGAGTGTGTTTGAAGGCGAAGCCGGTTCCGGCTTCGCCTTTTTCATTGGGCGCTTGCGACGAGGCGGGGATAGGTGCGCAGGAGGAAGAGGGCGCGGGCGAAGTTGAAGATTGAGAGGGAGGCCCAGAGCCCGTGATTGCCGAAAGGAAGCAGCGCCCCCCAGCTGATGAGGAAGGTGGCGAGGGAAAGAATGGCGGCGTTGCGCATGTCGCCCGTTCTTGTGGCGCCGATGAAGATGCCGTCGAGCTGATAGCACCAGACCGAAAGAATGGGGAGCGCGGCGGCCCAGAGGAGATAGAGCCTTGCGGCGGTCCGCACGTCTTCAGCGGTGGTGAGAAGATCGATGAAGTGAGGCCCGAGCGCGGCAAAGCCTAAAGTCAGCGCCAGCGCCGTGAGGGCGGCCCAGAAGGTGGAAAGGGCGACGGCGCGTTTCAAGGCTTCGCGGCGCCTCGCGCCCAGGGCCTCGCCCACCAGCGCTTCGGCGGCGAAGGCGAAACCGTCCAGAAAATAAGCGGTGAAGGCGACGAACTGCATGAGCACGGTGTTGGCGGCGAGCACCGTGTCGCCCTGGCGCGCGCCTTCGGCGGTGAAGAAGGCAAAGGCGAACATGAGGAGCAGCGTGCGGATCATGATGTCGCGGTTCACCGCGACGGTGCGCATGAGGGCGAGCCTGTCCTTGAGGCGGGAGATGTCCCATCCGCCGGGCAGGGCTTTTAGGATGCGCAGCGCAAGGGCAAGACCGAGAAAGGCGGCGCTTGTTTCGGCGATGAGCGTGCCCCAGGCGATGCCTTCCACGCCCATGGAAAAGCCGAAAACGAAAAGCCCGTCGAGCCCGGCGTTGAGGCCGTTGAGGAAAAGCTGGAGGAGCAGCGCCGTCTTCATGCGCTGCTGGCCGATGAACCAGCCGAGCAGGGCGAAATTGGCAAGGGTGAAGGGGGCCGACCAGATGCGGATGCCGAAATAGGCGCGGGCGAGGCTTTCGGTTTCTGCCTCCGCGCCGATCAGGGTGAAGGCGGCCTCGCGCAGGGGCCATTGCAGGAGGATGAGGACGAGGCCCGCGAGGGCGGCGATGAAAAGCGCGCGGGCGAGCGATGCGCGGATCTCCGCGCCGTCCTTTGCGCCATGAGCCTGGGCGGTGAGGCCCGTTGTGCCCATGCGCAGGAAGCCGAAGGCCCAATAGAGAAAGGTGAAGATGAGCGCGCCGACGGCGACGGCGGCGATATATTTCGCCTCGCCGAGCTGGCCGATGGCGGCGGTGTCCACGAGGCCAATGAGCGGCGTCGTCAGCCCCGAAATAACGATGGGGAGGGCGACGGTCAGAACCTGTTTGTGGCCCGGAAGGGATGCGGCCTCCGCCGTCATGATGGATCAGGCTTCCGATGGTCCGGCTTCTGGCGGGGGCGCGAGCAGGAAGTGGCCATGGGCCGCTGCGATGGGTTTCGTGCGGTCATCCTGCCAGGCTTCCACCTGCACATTGGCGACGCGGCGGCCGTGCTTCGTCACGCGGGCGCGGGCATAGGTGTCCACCGGTTTGCCGGAGCGCAGATAGTCGATGGTGATGTCCACGGGCTTGGGCAAAGCATCGCCCTTTGCGTCATAGGCAAGCTGGATGATGGCGGTGGTTTCCAGAAACGCGCCGATGACGCCGCCATGCAGCGCGGGCAGGACGGGATTGCCGATAAGCGGCTGATCGAACTTCAGAACGGTGGTGATTTCCGTGCCCTTCTGATCGACGGTGATGCCGAGAAATTTCGCGTAAGGAATGGCGTCGATCAGTTCCGCCAGATCGACGGTGCCCTCTGTTTCGCGGGCTTTGCGCAAGGCGTCCATCTCAGGCGTCTCCTTTTTTGGCGGTGAGGGCCGTTTCAGCCGAGATGGGCATGGGCGCCGAGCGGTTGGCAGCCAGCATAAAGGTCGCGACGGAGGTGGCGATGGGGTCGTCCTCATTATCGCCGTGATAGGCGGTGCCCCGCACGAAGGCGATGTTCTTCGTCACCTTGTAGCAATGGGCATGGGCGAAGATGTCCTCTCCGGGTTCGGCGGGGCGCATATAGTCGATGCGCAGATCGAGGGTTGCGATGGCAACGCGCTCGGGCAGGGAAAGCTGCGTGGCGATACCGCTCGCATTGTCCAGCAGCGTGGTGGTGACGCCGCCATGGATGACGCCGGTGTCCGGATTGCCCACCAGGTGAGGGGCATAGGGAATCGACAGCCAGGCGTGGTTCGGCTTGCCGGAAATGATGTTCATGCCCACGGCCTTGGCATGGGGGACATGGTCGATGAGGGCGTTGCCCGATTCTTCTATGAATTTCTTGAGTTGTTCTTCGTTCATGGAGAGCCCTTTCTGGCCTTGGTGATAAGGCGGGGCCGGGAGGGGGTCAATCTTCATGGCGGCGCGGGGCGCTCTATGCCTTTGTTCCGCTGCGGAAAATCGGGACGCGGCCTGCCAAGCGTCTGATTCCCAACGGAAAATACGGAGCGGGGCTCCTCACAAAAGTTGACGGTCCGTCATTAAATGGTAGGATCGCGCGGTTTGTAACAGGCCGGGCCGGGCGTATTCCGGGTGGCCAGCAGCAGAGATGTGAATGAGCGATATTCTCGAAAAAGACCCGTCGGAGCGGGCAGGCGCCAAGGCGGCTTCTTCAAAGACATTGGGCAAGCGCGAGCGGACCAAGGCTTCCAACCGGGAGGCCATTCTGGATGCGGCGCGGGATGTCTTTGGTGAAGTGGGCTATGGCGCGGCCTCTGTGCGTGACATCATCCGCAAGACGGGGCTCGCGTCGGGCACGTTCTATAATTATTTCAAGAGCAAGGAAGAGGTGTTCGAGGCGCTGATGGATGACGGCGCGCTGCGCATCCGGCCCGTGATCCGGGCGGCGCGCGAGGAATCGAGCACCTTCGAGGAGTTCATCCGTAATGCCTATCAGGCTTATTTCCATTATGTGCTGAGCGATGAGGACCAGTTCCGCATGATGCGGCGGAACACGGGCGCGCTCCGGGTGCGCATGGTGACGCCGGAAGTGCTGGCGGGGTTCGATGAGATCCAGTCTTACGTTGAAGAAGACATAAAATCAGGCAAGGTGCCGCCGATGGATGCGGAGCTTTTTGCCGCTGCCGCCGTCGGCCTTGCCCAGGAAATGGCCGAGCGCATGATGATGCGCGACAATCCCAATGCGGATGAGGCATCGGAGTTCGCGGCGAATTTTCTGCTGGCGGGGCTGCGCGGCGTGATCGACCGGAGTTCGGGCAAGGGGTGAGGCGGTTTCTCACCTCTCATAAAAGGATAACGTCGTGCCTTGCACAAGGCGGGCCATGACGAACAAGGTTGAAAGGGGAGCGTTTCATGAATCTGCAAGGTCTTATCGTCCGGGGGCTGATGAAGCTGCCGGAAGGCGTTCTTCTGAAGATGGCGGGCGGCGAGCCGACGGAGATCGACGGCAATGTGATGGACCCGCGTGTACAGTTTCTGGCTGTGCAGGGCGCCAAGCAGCCGAGCATGGCCAAGATGACGCCGGAGGAAGCGCGGGCAGTTTCTGCCGCGGGGATGGCCATGCTGAACGATGCGCCGCGGCGCGGGGTTTCCATTCTCAACCGCACCATTCCGGGCCCCGGCGGGGAACTGCCCGTGCGGGTCTATCAGCCTTCGGACGCGGGCGGCAAGAAGCTGCCGGGCATCGTCTTCTTTCACATGGGCGGCTGGGTGATCGGTGATCTTGAGACCTGCCATCCTTTCTGCACCGTGCTGGCGGAAGAATGCCAAGCCGTGGTGATGTCCGTCGATTACCGGCTGGCGCCGGAGCACCGTTTCCCGGCCTCCATCGAAGATGCAATTGCCGCTTATGAATGGGCCGTCTCGAATGGCGGTGAGATCGGCATGGAGACGGGCAAGATTGCCGTGGCGGGAGACAGCGCTGGCGGCAACATGTCCGCCGTCATCTGCCAGGAGATGAAGCGCAAGGGCGGGCAGCAGCCGGCGGCGCAGCTTCTTGTCTATCCTTCCACCGATCCGAGCGACGAGACGGGCTCGATGCAGAGCTGCGCGGACTGCTATCCGCTGACGAAAGAGATCATGGATTATTTCGTGGCGAATGTGATGACCGACGAAGCGCAGAAGCGCGACCCGCGCATTGCGCCGGGGCTTTCGGATGATCTTGCGGGGCTTGCGCCCGCCATTGTGGCGACGGCGGGGTTCGACCCCTTGCGCGATCAGGGCGAGGTTTATGCGAACAAGCTGAAGGCGGCGGGCGTGGACACGCTTTACCGCTGCTATACGGGCCTTGCGCATGCCTTTGCGGCGATGGGCGGCGCGGTGCCGGAGGCGCGGCGGGCCTCAGTCGAGCTTGCGCGGGATTTGAAGCGGCATTTGTGAGGCGCGCGCTTTGTGTGAATGCCGGAGGCGCTTGATGTGTTGATGTGCTTCATGGCCCCCGGCACAGGGCCGGGGTGACATCTTTTATATGCTGCGCTGCTTTGCACTTTACACAGGGTGTCACCCCGGGCTTGTCCCGGGGTCCACACGGAGGCAGCAACAAGCCGCGAAACTGCATGGACCCTCGGGTCAAGCCCGAGGGTGACGCGTTTTAGAAAACAGAAACCAAACACACAACAACAAGGGAGGTCTCATGCGCGCACTTCGAGTGCATGAATTGTCGGAGGATATTTCCGTTCTGAAGATGGATGAGCTGGAGCTGCCGAGGCCGGGCAAGGGCCAGGTGAAACTGCAGCTCAAGGCGTGTTCGATTAATTTTCCCGACATTCTGATGGTGCAGGGGAAATATCAGTTCAAGCCGGAGCTTCCCTTTTCCCCCGGCATGGAGGGCGCGGGCATCGTGCTCGACGTTGGCGAGGGCGTGACACATCTCAAGCCCGGTGATGAAGTGGTGGCGGGGCTGCGCATTGGCGGCTTTGCGGAAGAGGCGATTGCCGAAGCCTCCGCTTGCCGGCCCATTCCCAAAGGCATGGATTTTGTGAAGGCGGCGGCTTATCCCGCAGCCTATCTCACCGCCTATGTGGCGCTTGTCATTCGCGGCAATCTCAAGGCAGGCGAAACGCTGCTCGTGCATGGGGCGAGCGGCGGCGTCGGCATGGCGGCGGTGGATGTGGGCAAGCTGCTGGGCGCAACGGTGATCGCGACGGGCGCGTCTAATGAAAAGCTCGCCGCGGTGAAGGCGCGCGGGGCGGATCACGTTCTCAATGTGACCGAAGGCTTCAAGGACAAGGTGAAGGACCTGACGGAGGGGCGCGGCGCGGATGTGATCTATGATCCGGTGGGCGGCGATGTCTTTGATGAAAGCGTGCGCTGTATTGCCTGGAACGGGCGGCTGCTGATTATCGGCTTTACCAGCGGGCGGATTCCGAGCGTGGGTGTGAACATGCCGCTTATCAAAGGTTTTTCCGTGGTGGGTGTGCGGGCCGGGGAATATGGCCGTCGCGACCCGGAAGCGGGCAAGAAGAATATCGAGACGATCGACAAATGGGCGGCAGAGGGGAAGATCGCCCCTTATGTCTGCGCGACTTTTCCGCTGGAACAGGCGGTCGATGCGATGCGGATGCTGCAGGAGCGCAAGGCGGTGGGCAAGGTTGTGGTGACGATGTGAGGCGGCGCTGATGCCGACGTCCCGCACCCTGCGCCGTCATGCCCCGCTTTATGCGGGGCATCCACGGGCGGCATTCTCCAGCGCTTCGGCAAGCAGCCGTGGATGGCCCGGATAAACCGGGCCATGACGGTTTTTAGAGAGAGTGAAACCCCTCACACGCTGCGCTTGGCCTTGTCCTTGTCGTTGGAGGCGCGGATCATGGACTGCATGTCCTTCCACTGCTCGTCCGTGACTTTGGAGAGTGTGGGGTAGAAGTTGCCGCCGGTGTTGTAGGCGCCGCCGTCGATGGCGATGGTCTGGCCGGTCAGATAATCGCAGCCATCGGAAATGAGGAAAGAGGCGAGGTTCGCCAGTTCCGGCATTTCGCCGACGCGGCCCATGGGAATGCCCTGGCGGGAGCCGTCGCCTTCCGTGGACTGGCCGGGGCTGAGGCGGGCCCAGGCGCCTTCGGTCGGGAAGGGGCCGGGCGCGATGGCGTTAAGGCGGATGCCGTACTGGCCCCATTCGGCTGCGAGCGACTGCGTCATTACATTCACGCCGGCTTTCGACATGGCGGAGGGCACAGTGAAGGGGCCGCCGTTCCACACCCAAGTGGTGAGGATGGAAATGACGGAGCCTTTATGGCCGCCTTCGATCCAGCGCTTGCCGATGGAATGGGTCACATAGAACGAGCCGTGAAAGACGATGTTGGCGATGGCGTCGAACCCGCGGGTGGAGAGATCTTTCGTCGGGCTGATGAAGTTGCCTGCCGCGTTGTTGACGAGGCCGGTCAGCGGGCCTTCCGCCCAGATCTGTTCGATCATGTCGTCCACGGCTTCAGCGACACGGATGTCGCAAGGGAAGGCTTTGACTGTGCCGCCGTGCTTGTTCATCAGTTCCTGTGCGGTTTCATCCAGCACCGCCTTGCGGCGGCCGCAGATGTAAACCGTGGCGCCGAGGCGCAGGAAATCTTCGGCCATTACCTTGCCGAGGCCGGTGCCGCCGCCGGTGACGAGAATGCGCTTGCCGTCCAGAAGGCCGTCGCGGAGCATGGATGTCATCTGATCCTCCCATGGATTTTCGTGTTTCGTTGGGAGGGAAGATAGCAGGATGAAGGCCGCTGACCAGTCCCGCGCGCAAAGCGGCGGCGACGCTGCGTCTATTCGGTGAGGGTTTCCGCCTTGTTCGGATAAAAGGCGAAATGGCCCTTGATGGGGAGGGCCTGCTCTATCGGGTCTTCATAGGACCAGGCGGCGTTTTCGATCTGCGTGTCGCCGGCGGCGATGTGCCAATGGGTGGCGTCGCCCTTTTTCGGGCAATGGGTCACATGATCGGAGCGGGTGAAGAGGTCCGTTCTGACATCCGCTTCGGGAATGTAGATGGCGTCAGGAAGACCCTTTTCATGCAGAAGGAGCGCGTTTGATGAGCGGGCGAAAACTTCGCCGCCGAGTTTGACGGTGACGGTTTTCTCAAGCGGCGAGAAGGTGATCGTTTCGACACTCATGGCTCACTCCTTGCTCTAATCTTTCCGGGGTTCTTCCTTCTCCACGAAGACGGACCAGAGGCGCACGACAAGCCAGATGGGCAGGACGACGATGGCGCCCAGCAGGAAATAGGTAAAGGACCAATCGACAAGACCGAGACCCATGTCCCAGACGCGGACGATGGTGCCGAGGAAATCTTCCCAGAGCTGCCAGGGCTCGATGCCGAAAATGGCGAGCACGATGCCGACGCCGACCGAGGCGAGCACCAGCTTGAGAAGGGTGGGCAGGATGGGCCCGCCGAACAATTTGTCCATGCCTAATCTCCTTGAGGCCCAAGCCTGGGCGCAAATTGCGGCGGATGCAAGACGGCTGATGCGGCCTTGTCAGAGGATGGCGAGCACGTTTTCCGGCGGGCGGCCAATGGCGGCCTTTTCGCCGTTCACCACAATGGGGCGCTCGATGAGGATGGGGTTTTCGGCCATGGCCTTGATGAGCGCCTCATCGGCGGTTTCATCGGCGAGGCCCAGTTCCTTGTAGGTGTCTTCGCCCTTGCGCATAATCTCGCGCGGGGAAAGGCCGAGCTTTTTCAGGATGGATTTGATCTCCGCCGCCGAGGGCGCGTCTTTCAGATATTCGATAACATTTGGCGCGGCGCCATTTTTTTCAAGCAGGGCGAGGGTCGCGCGGGATTTGGAGCAGCGCGGATTGTGGTAAATCGTCACGGACATTCTTCTCTCCCTTATTCTTTAACAGGCACATCGGCGCCGACCGCCTCGCGGACATGGGCATAGCCATCCCGGGCAAGGCAGGCGCTGAGCTCGCGCGCGATGCGCGGCACGAGGCCGGGGCCCTGATAGATCATGGCGGTGTAAAGCTGCACGAGCGAGGCGCCCGCGCGGATTTTCCTGTAGGCATCCTCGCCGCTGGCAATGCCGCCAACGCCGATGAGCGGCATTTGCCCGCGCGTCAGCTCACGCATGCGGGCGAGGACTTTTGTCGAGGGTTCGAAAAGCGGTTTGCCGGAGAGGCCGCCGGGTTCTTTTGCATTCGGACCGCCGACCAGGCCTTCGCGGGCGATGGTGGTGTTGGAGACGATGATGCCGTCTATCCCGGTTTTCAGGCAGACGCTTGCAATGTCTGCAAGCTCGTCGTCGATGAGGTCCGGCGCGATCTTGAGGAGGACGGGTGTTTTTGTTTTACGCGCGGCGAGGACGCGGGTGATGAGGTCTTCCAGCGCGGCGCGGCTTTGCAGGGCGCGCAGGCCCGGCGTGTTGGGGGAGGAGATGTTGACGGTGAAATAATCCGCCTGCCCCTCAAAACGGGTGATGCCTTTGACGTAATCGGCCGCCTTGTCTTCGGTGTCTTTATTCGCGCCGATATTGACGCCGAGAATGCCGGGACGGTTCTTGCGGGCTTCAAGGCGGGCGGCCATGGCGTCGTGGCCTTTATTGTTGAAACCGAGCCGGTTGATGACGGCGCCGTAAGCGGGCAGGCGGAAAATACGCGGGCGGGGATTGCCCGGCTGGGCCAGCGGCGTGGTGGTGCCGGCCTCCGCAAAGCCGAAGCCTGCCTTCAGCATGGCGTCCGGCACTTCGCCGTCCTTGTCGAACCCTGCGGCAAGGCCGATGGGGTTTGGAAACTCAAGGCCGAAGAGAGAGGTGGCAAGGCGCGCATCGCCGCCCGAGGCGGCGCGGGGGCCGAGGCCGAGTTTGAGGCCCGTGAGCGTGAGCTTATGCGCCGTTTCAGGGTCCAAAAGGCGCAGCGCGCTGCTTGCAAAACTGTAAAAAGCGCTCATGCCGTTTCTCCCTCCAGCGGCGGAAAGAGATGGGTTTCCCCGTTCCAGGGGAGCGGCTCGGCACTTTTCACGGCGCTGAGTGGCAAGGGTGCATAAAGATGCGGGAAGAGCGCGCCGCCGCGGGAGGGTTCCCATTTCAGGGCTTCGCCCAGTTCTTCGGTTTCGATGCCGAGAAGCATCAGGCCCTCTTCCCCTGCGAAATGTTTTGCGGCGGTTCCCCGCAACTGATCTGCAGCGGAAAAGTGAATATAGCCGTCTTTTAGATCGACAGGAGCGCCTTCAAAACGCCCCTTTTCTTTGGCTTCCTGCCATTCTTGAGCACGCAGTATCTTGTAGATAATCATGGGGTCCGGCGGCAGGTTTCAGGTTGCGGTGCGCACTCTAACCCCGGCCTTGCGGTGCCGCAACTGCGGGGCAGACAGCGCGGATTCGAGCTTCGGGGCTTGTAGATTTTCGCTCAATGGGGTCGAATGGTGGCTTTCACACGCCGTGGTTAGTTTGGGGGCGGCAAACCCAAGAGGGCGAGGGATGACACCCGGGTTCTCGCATAATCAAATTTGGACAGCACTCGACGCTTTGGCGCAGACGCGCGGGCTGACACCCTCAGGTCTTGCCCGCTCGGCCGGACTCGACCCGACAGCGTTCAACAAATCAAAACGCGTGACGGCAAACGGGCGCCCGCGCTGGCCGAGCACGGAGAGCCTGGCCAAGGTACTCAATGCCACGGGCGCGTCTTTGGAAGATTTCGTTCATCTGGTCTCAAACGGATCGGGCGGCGGGCCTGGGGCCCGGCGCACCATTCCGCTGATCGGCTTTGCGCAAGCGGGCGGCGGCGGCTATTTCGATGATGGCGGCTTTCCCGTTGGCGGCGGCTGGGACCAGGTGGAGGCGCCTGCCATTTCGGATGAAAACGCTTATGCGCTGGAAATCAATGGCGACAGCATGCTGCCGGTTTACCGGCCCGGCGATGTGATCGTGGTGTCGCCCGCCGCTTCGGTGAAGCGGGGCGACCGCGTGGTTGCCAAGACCCGCGAGGGCGAAGTGCTGGTGAAGGAGCTTGGACGGCGCAATGGCGGCGAGGTGGATCTCGTCTCCTTCAATGCCGCTTTTGCGCAGCGCAGCTTCCGTGAAGAGGAATTGCTGTGGCTGGCGCGCGTGATCTGGGCGAGCCAGTAAAGCGGTCAAAGCATTTCAAGAAAATCTTAGCGGCCGGGCGCGTTGCGCGGGGCGATGCCCGGGGTTTTTTCTGCCGGCGGTTTGCCGAGCTGGGCGGCCAGCACCGGAAGCAGCTTCTTGTCCGAACCGGAATTGAGAGCGATTGCAAGATCGCCTGCGCGGGCGAGCAGCAGTTCTTCTGTCCGGTTCTCCGCTTTCATGGTCATCAGCTTTTCAAGCGCGCGGTCCACGCGCTGCGTATAGTCACTGTCGCGCAGAGCGGCCAGTTGCAGTGCATACTGATAAAGAATGAGCACATTGTCCGGATCGAGTTCCAGGCCGCGCTCAAAATGGCGGATGCCATCTTCCGGGTTGGCGCCGTAGAGCGTGTTGGAGAGGGAGCCGCCCTTACGCGTCATGATGAGGTGCCAGCAGCCATAAAGACCGTGGGCAAGGGCGTTGTCCGGCTCGCGCTCCAGAATGTAGTCGATGTTCTTTTGGGTTTCTTCCGGCAGACCAGCGAAATGCGCGTCCACGCCCTGCATGAAGCGGGCACGGATGCCAAGCGCGGCGACAAGCTGCAGGCGCGCTTCGATGGACCGTGGGTCCAGCTCGACGGCGGTGCGGGCCTGGGCGAGCGCCCGCTCGATGATGTCTTCCCGTTCGGCGGGCGGGGTCTTGAGTTCTGCCTGGGCGATCAGGGCCTGGGCAGCCAGCGCGGCGGCATCGGAGGTGGGGACTTGGCCGGCTTCATCGGCGGCGCGCAGAAAATCTCCCTGCTCATAGGCTGCAAGGGCACTTTCCGGCGGCTGCGCCTGAAGCGGCAGCGGCAGGATGAGACTGAAAAGGGTTGCGGCCCCCAGAATAATTTGCCGAAACCGTGTCACTGGCTGGACATCTCCTTCCGGTGAATGGCCTTTCGGGCCGTTTCTTCAAATGAGTATAGGTCTAAAGAGCCGGGCTGCGAGGTTTTTATGGCAGCGGCGCGGAATCGGGCCGGAAAAGCAGCGGCCCCGGGGGTGCCGGGGCCGCTTTACCTGAAATGGACCAGACAGGCTCAGTCTGCGACCTGATAAAAAGTGCGCGAGGGGAAGGGAATGGTGATGCCCTGCTCGTCGAATTTTTCCTTCACCGCGCGGGTAAGGTCGAATTTGACGCCCCAATAATCGGCATTGTTCACCCAGGAGCGGGTGACGATGTCCACCGAGCTTTCCCCCAGTCCGCTGACGGCGAGAAAGGGTTCCGGCTCCTTCAGGATGCGTTCGTCCTTCATCATTTCCTCGCGGATGATCTGCATGGCCTTTCCGATGCTGTCGCCGTAGGAAATGCCGAAGGTGATATCCACCCGCCGGGTGGCATAGGAGCTGTAGTTCTTGATCGCCTGGGCCCAGATGTCGGAATTGGGCACGATGATCTGAATGTTGTCAGGCGTGTTCAGCTCTGTCGTGAAGAGGGTGAGTTCCTTGACCGATCCTGCCACGCCGCCAGCTTCGACATAATCGCCGGTGCGGAAGGGGCGGAAGATAAGCAGCATGACGCCGGCTGCCACATTTGACAGCGTGCCTTGCAGGGCGAGGCCGATGGCGAGACCGGCGGCGCCGAGCACGGCGATGAGGCTGGCGGTCTGCACGCCGAATTGCGAGAGCACGGCCAGCAGCGTGATGATGATGATTGTGTAGCGGACGATGGCGCCGAAGAAATTCTGCAGCATGTCATCGAATTTTTTCGTGCGGGAGAGGGCGCGGACCGTCCAGTTCCGCAGGCGGCCGGCAAGCCAGAAGCCGAGAATAAGAATCAGGATGGCGCCGAGCAGGTTCAGCCCGTGATCGACGAGAAGGGGGACGAGGGCGTCCGCGTTATCCTGAATGAGTTTGGAAAAATCTTCAGGCATTGGGGGTCCTTTCTCTTTGGTTCTCCCGGTAATTCTTTCGTTACATACGGTTTAGACCGGATATCAGTTTGGCGCAAAGTCATGATTTCATGGCCGCCCCGGCTTATATTCGGCCCATGAGCGCAAGGAGACTTCCCGAAGAGGGCCAGGAAAGCCCGTTGCCGCTCCGTTTCCGCGATTGGTTCGGGAAGCGGGGCTGGACCCCGCGCGCGCATCAGGTTGCGCTCGCAAAGCTGGGGCTGGCGGGGGAAAGCGCGCTTCTGATCGCCCCGACGGGCGGCGGCAAGACGCTGGGCGGGTTTCTGGCGAGCCTGATTGAGATTGCCGGGGCGGAGGCGCGTGAAGGGCTGCACACGCTTTATGTCTCGCCCCTGAAAGCGCTGGCGGTGGATGTGCAGCGCAATTTGCAAATGCCTGTGGAAGAAATGGGCCTCGATATCCGCATCGAGGCGCGCACGGGGGACACGCCGCAGAACCGGCGTCAAAGGCAGCGCCGGGACCCGCCGGATATTCTCATGACGACGCCAGAGCAGCTGGCGCTGCTTCTTTCTTATGAAGATGCGCCGCGTTTTTTCGGATCGCTGAAATGCGTGGTGATCGACGAGCTTCATGCGCTGGCCAATTCCAAGCGCGGGGATTTGCTGGCGCTCGATCTGGCGCGGCTTTCCACTCTGGCGCCGGGCGTGCGGCGGACGGGGCTTTCGGCGACGGTGGCCTATCCCGATCAGCTCCGGGCTTACCTTGCGCCGCAGGGGGTGGGGGGCGAGCTGGCCGCGCTGGTGCATGGAGAAGGCGGGGCGATGCCGGAAATCGGGATCATGACGCCGGAGACGCGGATTCCCTGGTCCGGCCATTCCGCGAAACATGCAATCCCGGCGATCTATGAAGAGATCAAGCGCAATGGCACGGTGCTTGTCTTCGTCAATACGCGCTCGCAGGCGGAGTTCGTGTTTCAGGATCTCTGGCGCATCAATGAAGACACGCTGCCCATTGCGCTGCATCACGGCTCGCTTTCCGCAGAGCAGCGGCGCAAGGTGGAAGCTGCCATGGCGGCAGGGAGTTTGCGCGCGGTGGTCTGCACCTCGACGCTCGATCTCGGCATCGACTGGGGGGATGTGGACCTCGTCATCAATGTGGGCGCACCCAAGGGCTCAAGCCGCCTCTTGCAGCGGATCGGGCGGGCGAACCACCGGCTCGAGGCGCCGAGCCGGGCGATGCTGGTGCCCGCCAACCGCTTCGAGGTGCTGGAATGCGAGGCAGCGCGGGGCGCAGCGCTTGCCGGTCATCATGACGGGATGGTGGAGAAGAAAGGCGCGCTCGATGTGCTGGCGCAGCACATTATGGGCACGGCCTGTTCGGGGCCTTTCGATGCGGAGGCGCTTTACGGCGAAGTGAAAAGCGCGGCGCCCTACCGGTCTTTGACGCGGGAGACATTCGGCAAGGTGCTGTCCTTCGTGGAGACGGGCGGCTATGCGCTGAAAAATTATGACCGTTACCGGCGGCTCCGGCCCAACAACGCGCTGAAACAGGATCACCGCTACAGGCTTGCGCATCCGCGGCTCGCGCAGCAATACCGCATGAATGTGGGCACGATCGTCGAAGCGCCGATGCTGAAGGTGCGGCTGGTGAAGCGGCGGCCGAAAAGCGGGGTGCCGTTGCGGGGCGGGTTCGTGCTGGGGGAGATCGAGGAATATTTCATCGAGCAGCTTGTGCCGGGGGACACGTTTCTTTTTTCCGGCAAGATTTTGCGGTTCGAAGGACTGTTCGAGACGGAGGTCTATGTCACGCGCTCGCAGGCGGACAATCCGGCGATCCCGTCCTATGCGGGGGGCAAGTTTCCGCTGTCGACGTATCTTGCCGCTGAAGTGCGGCGGATGCTGGCCACGCCTTCAAGCTGGGCACATTTGCCGGAGCAGGTGGCGGAATGGCTGCGCATTCAGGCCTGGCGCTCGCAGCTGCCGGGGGAGCATGATCTGCTGGTCGAGACATTTCCGCGGGGCGGCAAGTTCTATCTCATTTGCTATCCCTTTGAAGGGCGGCTGGCGCATCAAACGCTCGGCATGCTTTTAACGCGGCGGCTGGAGCGCGCGGGCGCGCGGCCTTTGGGGTTTGTTGCGTCGGAATATTCGCTCGCCATTTGGGGGCTGCGCGATATGGGGCTGATGGCAGAGCGCGGCGCGTTGCCGCTGGCGGAGCTTTTTGCCGAGGACATGCTGGGGGATGATCTTGAAAGCTGGCTGGCGGAGTCGAACCTGATGAAGCGCACCTTCCGCAACTGCGCGGTGATTGCGGGGCTGATCGAGCGGCGCTTTCCGGGTCAGGAAAAGAGCGGACGGCAGGTGACGTTTTCCTCCGATCTGATTTACGACGTGCTGCGGACGCATGAGCCGGACCATGTGCTGATGGAAGCGACATGGGAGGATGCGGCGGCGGGCTTTCTGGACGTGGCGCGGGTGGCGGCGATGTTGAAACGGATCAAGGGACGGGTGCGGCTGAAACGGCTTGAGCGTGTTTCGCCGCTTGCGGTGCCCGCGCTGCTCGACATCGGCAAGGAGCCGGTTTACGGGGAAGCGAATGAAGCGCTGCTGGCGGAAGCGGCGGATGATCTGATCGAAGAGGCGACGCGGCTTGTCTGACAGCCTGGTGAGTGATGATGCGGCTCTGGTGCGGGTGAACGGCGCGCAGCTTTATGCGCTGCGCGCGGGCGCGCTTTACTGGCCGGATGAGGAAACGCTCGTCGTTGCCGATCTTCACTTCGAGAAAGGCTCTTCCTTTGCGGTGAAGGGCGTGATGCTGCCGCCTTATGATACGGGCGCGACGCTGACGCGGCTTGAAGCGCTGTGCCGCGATCTGAAACCGAAGCGGGTGATTGCGCTGGGGGACAGTTTTCATGACGGGCGGGCCGAGGCGCGGTTTGCGGCTGAAGATGCCGCGCGCCTAAAAGCGCTGACGGGCGCGCATGACTGGCTCTGGATTGCGGGCAACCACGACCCCGCGCCGCCGCCCGGCTTTGGCGGCTCCGTGGCGGAGACGTGGGAGCGGGGCGGGCTGTTGTTGCGGCATGAGCCGGAAGCCGCGCCGCAGCCCGGGGAGATTGCAGGGCACCTTCACCCGTGCGCGGCGGTACGCGTGCGCGGGCGGCGGCTGCGCCATCGCTGTTTCGTGAGTGACGGGGCGCGGCTCATCCTGCCCGCTTTCGGGGCTTATACGGGCGGGCTCAATGTGCTGGATGAGGCGTTTCACACGCTGTTCCAGGGGCATGATTTCCATGCCTGGATGATCGGCGGCGCGCGCATCGTGCCGGTTAAGGCGCGCACGCTTGTGTGGTGAGGGGAGTTCTTCGGGGCCCTTTTCTTTCGTTTTTACCTCGTCATTCCCGCGAAAGCGGGAATCTAGGAGCGGCAAGTTCGGAGCAAGATGCCCCTGGCTTCCGGCTCTAACACTCGCATCCAAAAGCCTCTGGCTTTTGGGCTCGTGTAACGTCCGGAATGACGAAAAAAGGAGGCTCAGGCCGTCACGCGCAGCAGTGCGGCGGCCATGGCGGCGAGGGCGAACAGGGTGAGCGGGAAGCGCAGCGCGCCATACCAGGGCGGGGCGTCGCCTGTGCGGGTGGCCTGCCAATCGGCCGCGAACTGTGCCACATAGCAAAGGATCAACGTTGCCAGGGCAGCGGGCGGCGCGAGCAGGAGCGCAGCCCAGGCGGCAAGCGCGGGCAGAACGGCAATGAGAATGCCGCTGCGCAGGGCGCGGGTTTCGTCTTCCGTTTCCGGCAGACCGTAGCGCCGCGTCACGAAACCGAAGCGCGCGCCGCCCAGAAACGAGAGAAGGATGGCCGCGTAAAGATGAAGGCCGGTGAGTGCATCCTGCGCGGCGCCGCCCGGCCAGTTGAACCAGATCAGAAAGGCCGTGCCTGCAAAGGGAATGAGGCCTGCATAGCCGGCAAAGCCCGCGCTTACCGGAATGCGCGTGCGTTTCTTGCGGGCAGCGCGTTTTGCGGCGCCTTGCTGCGCGAGTTCGCTCATGTCAGATGCCCCCCAAAGGCGGTCAAGCCTAGCCGAGTTCCCCCAGCGCGGGGAAGGTGTCGATCAGGAAGACCGCGATCAGCTCGAAAGAGCCTAGCATCATAAGCAGGCCGGTTCCTACGAGAAGAATGCCCGCGGCGATTTCCACCTTGTGCATGTGGTGGCGGAACTTCGTGGAAAAACCCAAAAATGCGCGCACGCCGAAGGCCGCGGCCAGGAAGGGAATGCCAAGGCCGAGGGAATAGGTGGCAAGCAGGGCGACGCCATAGCCGAGGCTCTCCTGGGAGGCGGCGATGGTGAGGATCGCGGCGAGGATGGGGCCGATGCAGGGCGTCCAGCCGAAGGCGAAGGCCAGGCCGATGACATAGGGCGCGATCATGCGGGCGGCGAGCGGGGCGTCCGGCCCGCCGAAAGACGGCATGAAACGGGCCTCGCGGTTGAGGAAGGCGAGCTTGAAGACGCCCATATAATGAAGGCCGAGGACGATGATGACGGCGCCCGCGACCTGGCCGAGCAGTGCGCGGTGGGTCATGAGCAGGGGATTGATGGCGGACGCCGCCGCGCCCATGGCGACAAAGACGGTGCTAAAGCCCAGTACGAAACCGATGGCGGCGGCGAAGACGCGGCGGTTGAGGGCACGGGCGGCTTCCGGGCCGCGGCTTTCCGTGTCCGTCAATTCATCCAGCGTGGTGCCGGCCATGAAGCAGAGATAGGCGGGCACGAGCGGCAGCACGCAGGGGGACAGAAAGGAGATGAGCCCGCCCAGTGCCGCAATGCCAAAGCCGCCGTCAATGCCGTTCATGGTGTTCCTGCTGCTGTTCTTTGCCCGTCACATAGCCATGGGGGATGGCTGGGCGCAAGGCGCGTCTCGTCACACCCGCGTGAGGCTATTCGCGGTAAATCAGCGCGGCCGTCCAGCCCGCGAAGGTGGCGAGCATGACGGCAAAAATGCCGTAAAACAGCGGGTCGGTGTGGGCGAGGCGGTAAATCAGCCGTTCCAGGCCGCTTTTTTCGATGAAAAGCGGGGTGGAGATGACGTCGATCACCGCGCCGTCGCGGATGAGATAGACCTTGGCCGTATAAAGGCCGAGGGGGACATTGGCCGGAATGTCGATGGTGGTGCGGAAGAGCGTGTTGCCGAGAAAGGCGACGCCCTCGGGGGCATTGTGAAAGAGGCCGAGTTCGCGTTTGCGGCGGATGAGCGCGTCGGTGAACGCGGCTGCCTGTTCTTCGCCGAGCGTGATCCGGCTGTTGTCGATGGAGGTGGCGATGAGTTTGCCGAAGGTGAGATGGTCCGCGCCGATCTGTTCGATGGCGCGCACGCGGTCCGAGAGCATGTTGCCAAGGGGGCGTGTGCTAGCCACGGCATAATAGCCGGGCACGCTTTCGAAGGTGACGGATTCGTAATTGATCCAGATGCCGGCCACGCGCGCCTTGCGGCGGACGGTTTCATCGCGCCGCGGGCCGGAGACGACGACGGCGATGTCCGTGCTCTGGCCGGGTTTGGCGGCGCTTTCGGCTTCCAGCGCGCCGAAGATCAGAATTTCCGCGCCGGTGAAATTCGACCGGATGGAAATCTGATGCTGGGAAAGATCGGTAACGAGACCGGCTTTTGCGGGCGTTAAAGCGGCGGCCAGCGCGATGAGCGCGGCAAGCGGAAAGAGAAGAGCGCGGCAGGCCTGCATCATTTCTCTCCTGCCGGTGCAAGGGAGAAGAGATCCTGCGGCACGGCGACCAGATCATAGGCAAGGCGCAGACACACGACGAGCACGACAAGGGCGAGCAATGCGCGCAAATGTTCACCGCGCATATTGGCGCCGAAGCGGGCGCCATATTGCGCGCCGATGACGCCGCCAATGAGCAGCAGCAGGGCGAGCACCACATCCACGGCCTGGTTTTCGACCGAGTGCAAGATGGTGACGAGGCCGGTGATGAAAATGATCTGGAAGAGCGAGGTGCCGATCACGACATTGGTCGGCATCTTGAGGAGATAGATCATGGCCGGAACCATGACGAAGCCGCCGCCCACGCCCATGATGGCAACGAGGGTGCCGACGCCTGCGCCAATGAGAAAGGGCGGCACGGCGGAAATGTAAAGCCGCGAGCGGCGGAAGCGCATCTTGAAGGGCAGGCCGTGGACCCAGTTGTGCTGGCCCCGCCTCCGGCCGGGCAGCGAGCGGCCCAGACGGGCGGCGCGGATGGCGCGGGCGCTTTCGATCATCATCAGACCGCCAATGATGCCGAGAAAGACGACATAGGCCAGCGAGATCATGAGATCGACCTGGCCTATCTGCCGCATAAGGCTGAAAAGATAGACCCCGGCCACGGAGCCGAGGACGCCGCCGACAAGCAGCACGAGGCCCATCTTGAAATCGACGGTGCCGCGCTTCCAATGGGCAAGAACACCGGAAATGGACGAGGCGACGATCTGGTTCGATTGGGTGGCGACGGAAACGGCAGGGGGGATGCCGATGAAGATGAGAAGCGGCGTCATGAGAAAGCCGCCGCCCACGCCGAAGAGCCCCGAGAGAAAGCCCACCGCACCGCCAATGCCGAGAAGCAGAAACACGTTCACGGAAAGCTCTGCAATGGGCAGGTAAATCTGCATGTGCGGGCTGTCTCAACCGGAAAAGGCCTGAACGCGCGCAGGGCACGTCAGGCAGAACTGATGGTTTGAACTCCAGACTCAACTATAACAAAGCCAGCAGGCTCACGGGAAACAGAGTGCGGAAATTTCGCAGGAAGGAACGCGGGGGGCGTTCCGCCGTGCTTACCGCACATAGGTTTCAAGAAGGCCGATCAACTCGCCCGAGACCTGGCCGGAAGCAGGCACGCCGGCCCGGCTCTGGAAAAGAGCGATCGCATCGCGCGTGCGCGGACCCATGATGCCATCGGCGGGTCCCGCATCATATCCAAGTTCGTTCAAGAGCCCTTGCGCGCGGGCAACGGACGCATTGCCGCCCGAAGCGCCGGAGGCGGCTGCGGACGACCAGGTGGCCTTCGAAGAGAGATCGCCATTGACCACGGGGTCCGCTTTTTCGGGCTGCCATGTTTCGGCCTTCATGCGCGCATCCGCGAGCGCAGAGGCAGAGAGCGTGTCTCCGATTTCGTCGCGCTTGGCGGCGGCGTCCTTGTCTCCGCCTTTCGCGGCGATGGCATACCAGTGATAGGCCTTTGCCGGTTCCGCGGTCAGCCCGAGGCCGCGCTCATAAAGCACGGCGATGTTGAACTGGCTGTCGGCAAGGCCGTGGGCGGCGGCGTCTTCGAAGAAGCGCGCGGCCTGCTTGAAGTTCTGGTCGGTACCTTTGCCTTCGGCATAGATGACGGCGAGATTGTGCATCGCCTTCACATTGCCTTTGCCTGCGGCGTTTTCATAAAGGGCGCGGGCCTGATCATAGTCCTGCGGCACGCCGCGGCCTTTTTCATAAAGCGTGGCAAGGCGGTATTGCGCGATGGCAAGGCCCTGATCGGCAGCTTGTTCGAACCAGTATGCGGCCTGCTCGAAATCCTGCGGCACGCCCTGGCCGCGCGCATAGCGCAGGCCCACTTCAAATTGTGCGGGCGCATTGCCGGCAGCAGCGGCTTCACGCAGCGACTGGCGGGCAGCGGGGGCGGCGCGTTCAACCGGCGCGATGGGCGCCGGGGTTGCGGCAGGCACTTTTTCGTTCACGCGCGGCATGATGCTGGTTTCCACCGGCGCGGGTTTGGCGTGCTTTACCGCTGCCGTCTTTTCAGGCGCAGGCGGTGTTTCCTTGCTTGAGGACGACGGAACGGAGGCAGACCCATTTGCCGCATCTGCGGGTGCTGCTTCCGTTCCGCCCTCAACCGGAATGGCCTCCGGTTTTTCCTGCGTTCCGGTCTTTGCGCTTTCGGGCGCAGTGTCTTTTGCGGGTGCCTGGGTTTCAGGAATCCGCGGCGGTGTTGACGTTCCGGGCGCTTCCTTGCTGATGGCGGGCGCGGCCGTTTCTGCCGTTTCGCTGCCGCCGTCAAGCCAGGCGCGGCCGGCAAGGAAAGCGCTGGCCACGATGAGAAGAGCGGCGCCGGCATAGATCAGCTTGCGGCGTTTGTCCGTGCCTTCTTCCGCATCGAAATTCTTGTAGCGCGGGCTTGCTTCCTGCACCGGCCCGCGCGGGGCCTCGCCCGTGGCTGCGGCTTGCGCGGCTCTGCGGGCGGCGGCGATGAAGTCCTGTCCCGCGCGGATGTCGTGCGCGCCGGGTTGGGGAGCGCCATAGGTTTCCTGATGCGGCGGGGGAACGGGCGAGACGCCTTCCGGAGAGGGGCTGCGCATGTCTGCCTGCGGCGCATCGGCCGCGGAGCCGGGCACCGGGGGCGGCGGCATGCTGCTTTCAGGGGCGAGTGGTGCGGCCGGAACGGGAGGCGGCGGGTTGAAGGACAGCGTGCCGACCGGCGGCGGCATGGCGCCGCCTGCCAGCCCTGCGAAAGGCGCTGCAGCGTCCGGCTGGTTTTGTCCGTTTCCGCTTTCGGCTTTCGGCGTTTCCTGTTTTTCGGTAAGGCGGGAAAGCGAGGTCTGCATGTCAGCCAGCGCGCGTTCGACGGAACCGGAGACGGCGCGGGACTGTTCTTCGCTTTCCTCCACCCGGCGGCTTACATCGGCCAGGCGCTGATCGACCTCGCGCATGATTTCCGAGACGATTTCGCCGGTTTCGTTTTCAGGCTTTTTCGCAGCTTCCTTCTGTGCTTCCTCGAGGCGCGCGCCGAGCGCGGTCATGCCTTCCTGAAATTGCGTGAAAAGCGCGCGCTGGGTTTCGGCCTGGCGTTTTTCAGCGTCCTCAAGGCGCGCATTCATTTTGACGAGCGCGTCCTGCAGACCGGTTATGAGGGACTTCTGATTGTCGGCGTCGGCTTTCTCATTGATGGTCTTGAGCGCGGCTTCCACGGCGCGGGTCTGCACCGTGTCGAGACCGGAAAGAGCGGTGCCGACGGATTTTTCCATCGAGGCCATGCGCTCGGCCAGCGCGTGGACGGATTTGTAAAGCGCTTCGGTCTGACCGCGCGCCTTTTCGCGTTCGGCGGCTTGCTCGCTCTCATCCATGCGGTGCGAGAGGCCGGAGAGCGTGGCGCGGATTTCATCGAAGCGCCGGTCGGTCTGATGTTCGGCGCTTTCCAGATGGTCGACCACGGCTGTCACTGCTTTTTCGAGCGACTTGATCGCCTGCGCATCTTCCGCGCGCTTGCCGAAGGAGCGGCCTTGCTCGGCTGCTTCCAGCCGCTCGGTCAATTGCTGGATCTTGCGTTCCAGCGGATCGAAGTCGAGGGCAGGCTGATAGCGTGCGGGATCGTTAAGGCGTGCGGACATGGCTTCTATCGCTGTGTCGAGGCGCTGCTCGTTCTCACCGAGCCGTCCGGCCAGCGAACGCACTGCGTCCGTGATGGGGGCAAGGTCGAGCGAGGGTGCCTGTTGAGATGAGCGGTAGAATGCGTCCGGCGCGGGCGTTTCGTCACGGGGAGAGGGCATGCCCACTTCATCCGTGCTGGTATCGAGAATGACTTGATTGAGCCAGGTGCCAAGCGTCAGCCCCGCGCGCCGAGCTGCCTGCTTTGCAGCTTCGCGTGCTTCGGGCTCGATGCCCTTGACGCTCCAGGGGACCCCCGATTTCATCGAATCACTTCGCCCGTTCCAGATTCTACCTTGTATCGAGACGGTGATTCTGTGTAAAGCGCGGCGGTTTCCGCCGTTTTGCGCCTTGGTCCGGATATGCGCGGTCCGGCACAGAGCCCCCGTCTGCCGGATCTGGATGTGTGCATCCAAAGGGCGCCCGCAAAGGCGCTTATCCGGCTTTCAGATCAAAGGCCATCTTGGTAAAGGGCGCGTTAACGGGCGGACAAAATGTCCGCCGCTAAAAGGTGTTAGCGCTGCCCGCCCTCAAGGCCCGGTAAAGAGCTGAGTGACATAGGTCTTGCCGCCGGACTGCGCGATGCCGATGCCGGTGCGGGTGTAGTTGCGCGCGCGCAGATGGATGGCGTGGGAGGGAGAGTTCATCCATTTGTCCACCATGTATTCGGCTTTTTGCGCATCGCTGTCGCCGGGCTTGAACTGAAACTCACCGAGATTTTCGGCTACCTGGCCCTGAAATTCAGGATTGGCGGCGCGCACGCGCTCAAGCGGGCCGTAGCCTTCGGGGCTGTGATGGTTCAGATAGCCGCGCGCGGTCATGTCCTTGCTATGCGCGGCCGCCGCGCGGGTGAGAACGGCATCGGCGGTGAGGGGCGCATCCGGGCGGCGGGAATTGATCTCCGCCAGAAGGGCGCGGGAGAGCGGTGTTTCCTGCACGGCTTCAGGCACGGAAATGGAGGAGGCCGAGATGCGGGCGGGTTTGCTCCTCGCCTCCCCGCCCGCGCAGCCGGCAAGGGCGAGCGCGGTGAGCACGACCGCTGCAGGCAAAAAACCTATGGCCTGGGTGCATCCGTGAATTTTTTTTGTAAAGCGAGTCATTCTTTCCCCTCCCTCGGGTCGGTGCCGGACGCGCGCTCTCCCCAGGCGCGGGCAGGACTCATTTGCCTGCCTTCCACCAGATTACCGGGATGACGGGCCCCGGCAATGCCGGAAAACCTGGACCGCGGTCTATTTTTAACCAGTTTTCGCCGCGTCCAGCCCCGTTTCCGTAAGGATGTAAAGATTGTAAATTTTGAAAAGGTTAGTTCTTGTCTGTTTACACACAAGTAACTTGACGGTTGGCCTATTGCTCGGATAGGCAATGGTTGCCGCGGGGGAACTGCGGCCTACAAGTTGACGTTTACGTCAACGTCAACTATATGAAGGGACCGAACGGCCGTAAAGAGCCGGGCCCCATTGGAACAACCCCAAGGGCCGGTAAATGGGGAGCGGCGTGGCGCGATCGCCCGCCCGACCAGTCCGGCCCGCTCCAAAAACAGGAGGACGGCAGGTGACGGTACAAATGGTGCACCACTCGGCAGAGGCAGCGGGCGACCGGCATGGCGCGGAAACCCCGACCTTTACGATTACTCAACTCGCGGAAGAATTCGGCGTGACCACGCGGGCGATCCGGTTCTATGAGGACAAGGATCTGCTTCACCCCCTCCGTCAGGGTCAGACGCGCATCTACCGCCCGCGCGACCGTGCGCGGCTTCAGCTTATCGTGCGCGGCAAGCGCGTGGGCTTCACGCTCGCCGAAATCCGCGAAATCCTCGACCTCTACGATCTGCATGACAGCGGTGAAGCGCAATACCGCCATGCGCTGGTGAAGTTCGAAGAGCGGATCGACAGCCTGCGGCAGCAGAAATCCGAAATCGACGCGCAGATCGACCAGTTGCAGGACGGTCTGAACCGCGTGGAAGGTCTGCTGCGCGATGCGCAGAGCGACGGCGCACCGAAAAGCTGCGCTAAGAACTGATCCGGGTGCGGGGCGCATCTGTGGCGCTTTCCGCACACGGCAACAAGATGGCGGGGAAGGGCTTCAGCCATCGCTGTGTGAAGCCTTTCCGAACCGCCGCTTTCCAAGCAAAGCCATAAGAATAGGGAGACGAAAGAATGGCGCTGATCGAAGGCTACAAATCCCCCTGGCTCGATGAAGAGCTTGAAATCCTTCAGGATGCGGTGTCGAAATTCTATGAAAAGGAATTCGTGCCGCATGCCGAGAAATGGGACGAACAGGGGTGCGTCGATCGGGACGCCTGGTTGAAAGCGGGCGAGGCCGGCATTCTTTGCGCTTCCATCAAGGAAGAATATGGCGGCGGCGGCGGTCACTTCGGCCATGAAATGGTGATCGCCCAGGAACAGGGCCGCTCCGGCGTTGGCGGCTTCGGCAACTCCGTGCATTCGGGCATCGTGGCGCATTACATCCAATCCTACGGCACGGAAGAGCAGAAGAAGAAGTGGCTGCCCAAAATGGCGTCCGGCGAGATGGTGGGCGCTATTGCGATGACGGAGCCGGGTACGGGCTCGGACCTTCAGGCGGTGCGCACCACGGCGAAGAAGGACGGCAATCAATACGTCATCAACGGCCAGAAGACTTTCATCACCAATGGCCAGCTCGGCAATCTGATCTGCGTCGTTGTGAAGACGGACCCGGATGCGGGCGCGAAGGGCGTCTCTCTCGTCATGGTGGAAACGGACGAGGTGGAAGGGTTCCGCCGCGGCCGCAACCTTGCCAAGATGGGCATGAAGGCGCAGGATACGTCCGAGCTTTTCTTTGACGATGTGAAAGTGCCGACGGCGAACCTGCTGGGCACGGAAGAAGGCAAGGGCTTCTTCCAGCTCATGCAGCAGCTGCCGCAGGAGCGCCTCATCATTGCCGTGCAGTCCTGTGTGGCGATGGAAAAGGCGATCGAGCTGACTTCCGAATATGTGAAAGAGCGCAAGGCCTTCGGCCAGCGCATTCTCGATTTCCAGAACACGCAGTTCAAACTTGCCGAGTGCAAGACGGAAGCGACGATTGCCCGCGTCTTCGTGGATAATTGCGCCGAGCGTCTTCTGAAGGGCGAGCTCGATGCGACGACGGCTGCGATGGCCAAGTGGTGGACCACGCAGAAAGAAAACGAAATCATCGACGAGTGCCTGCAGTTCTTCGGCGGCTATGGCTACATGGACGAATATCCGATTTCGCGCATGTACCGCGACAGCCGTATCCAGAAGATCTATGGCGGCACGAACGAGATCATGAAGCTGCTGATCGGACGCACGATATAAGCGCGTTCACTCACATGTTTATTTGACAGCATCTAACCTCAGGGAGAGGCAAATGGCTGATTGTTATGTTTACGACCATGTGCGCACGCCGCGCGGCAAAGGCAAAAAAGATGGCGGCCTGCACGAAGTGACCGCGCTGCAGCTTGCAACGCAGGTTCTGGAAAATCTGCGCGACCGCAACGAGCTTGACACGGGCCAGGTGGACGATGTGGTGCTGGGCTGTGTGGACCCGGTTGGTGAGCAGGGCGGCAACATCGCCCGTATCGCCGTTCTGAATGCGGAATATGCGCAGACGACGGCGGGTGTGCAGATCAACCGCTTCTGCGCTTCCGGTCTTGAAGCCACGAACATGGCCGCGGCGAAAGTGATGTCGGGTGAAGCCGATATGACGATCGGCGGCGGCGTTGAAAGCATGAGCCGTGTGGGCATGGGCGCCTCGGGCGGGGCCTGGTCCTCCGACCCGGAAATCGCGATGCGCTCCTATTTCACGCCGCAGGGCATTGGCGCGGACATGATCGCAACGAAATACGGGTTCTCGCGCGATGATGTGGACGCTTATGCGGTGGAAAGCCAGAAGCGGGCGGCGGATGCCTGGGACAAGGGCTATTTTTCCAAGTCCGTCATTCCGGTGCGTGACGTCAATGGTCTGACCATTCTGGACAAGGACGAGCATCTGCGCCCTGACGCGACGATGCAGTCGCTTGCCTCGCTGCAGCCTTCCTTTGCCTCGCTTGGCGAGTTCGCGTTCGACGGCGTTGCGACGGACCGCTATCCGGAGCTGGAAAGCCTGATCCATGTGCATCATGCGGGCAACTCTTCGGGTATCGTGGACGGCGCGTCGGGCGTGCTGCTCGGCACGAAGGAAGCGGGTGACAGCCTCGGCCTCAAGCCGCGCGCGCGCATCCGCACTATGGCCTCGATCGGTTCTGAGCCGTGCATCATGCTGACGGGCCCGGCGGATGTGTCCCGCAAGGCGCTGAAGAAGGCGGGCATGGAAGTCGGCGATATCGATCTTTATGAACTCAACGAAGCCTTCGCCTCCGTCGTGCTGCGCATGATGCAGGCGCTCGATATTCCCCATGAAAAGATGAACGTGAATGGCGGCGCGATTGCGATGGGCCATCCGCTCGGCGCGACCGGCGGCATGATCCTGGGCACGGTGCTCGACGAGCTTGAGCGGCGCGATCTCAACACCGCGCTTGTGACGCTCTGCGTCGGCGCGGGCATGGGCACCGCCACGATCATCGAACGGGTTTAAAGGTTTCCCGGCTTCCTCCGGCTGAGGCCGGAGGCGGGCCGCAAGGAGAGAAATATGGCTTACGAAAATTTCGGATTTGAGGTCGATAGCGACGGTATTGCGCTTATCACCTGGGATATGCCCGGCCGTTCGATGAACGTGCTGAGCCAGGGCTCCATGGGCGATATGGGCGACATCATCGAAAAGATCATGAGCGACGACGGCATCAAGGGCGCGGTGCTCACTTCCGGCAAGGCCGCGTTCTGCGCGGGCGCCGACCTTTCGATGATGGGCGGCCAGGCTGGCGGCGGCGACGGCGCGCAGTCGAAAGAAGAGCGCGTGAAGGCGCTTTATGAGAACAACCTGAAATTCAACATGCTGCTGCGCGGTCTTGAGACCTGCGGCAAGCCGGTGGCCGCCGCGATCAACGGCACGGCGCTGGGCGGCGGGCTTGAAGTGACGCTGGCCTGTCATTACCGCGTGGTTGGCGACAACCCGAAGACGCAGCTCGGTCTGCCCGAATCCAAAGTCGGCCTTCTGCCGGGCGGCGGCGGCACGCAGCGTCTGCCGCGCCTCATCGGCGCCGGCGCGGCGCTGCCGCTTCTCTTGCAGGGCACGGCGCTCAAGCCTGCCAAGGCGGCGGAAATGGGCATCGTCCACAAGCTGGCGGCACCGGGCGAGGAAGTGGCCGCGGCGAAAGAGTGGCTGAAAGAAGCCCTCAAACAGGAGAAAATCAAAGTCGGCAAGAAGGGCCCCGAGGTTCTTCCCGCAGCGCTGCAGCCCTGGGATCAGCCGAACTACCGCATTCCGGGCGGCGGGCCGCAGGACAAGGCCTCTCAGGTCTTCACCATCGGCAATGCACAGCTGCGCAAGACGACGCATGGCAATTTCCCGGCGCAGACCTACATCATGAGCGCCGTCTATGAAGGCATTCAGGTGCCGATGGAAGCGGGCCTGCGCATCGAGACGCGTTACTTCACGAAGCTGCTGATGGACCCGCGTTCGAAAGCGATGATCCGTTCGCTCTTCCTTTCCATGCAGGAGCTGAACAAGGGCGCGCGCCGTCCGCAGGGTGTGGCGCCTTTCAAGGTGAAGAAGCTCGGTATTCTGGGCGCGGGCATGATGGGCTCGGGCGTGGCTTATGTGTCGGCGCAGGCCGGCATGGAAGTCGTGCTCCTCGACACCGAGCAGGCCAATGCGGATAAGGGCAAGGCCTATTCTGAAAAGCTGCTCGACAAGGCCATTTCCAAGGGCAAGTCGACGGAAGAGAAGAAAGCCGACCTGCTTGGCCGGATCAAGGCGACGACGTCTTTCGATGATCTTGATGGCTGCGATCTCGTGATCGAGGCGGTGTTCGAGAACCGCGACATCAAGGCGGAGGTGACGAAGAAGTCCGAGCCGAAGCTCGCCGAGGGCGGGATTTTCGGATCCAACACCTCGACGCTGCCGATCACGGGTCTGGCGGAAGCCTCTGCCAAGCCGGAGAACTTCATCGGCGTCCATTTCTTCTCGCCGGTCGACAAGATGCAGCTTGTCGAAATCATTCTGGGCGCGAAGACGAGTGAAGAGACGCTTGCCAAGGCGATGGACTATGTGGCGCAGATCCGCAAGACGCCCATCGTCGTCAATGACAGCCGCGGCTTCTATACCTCGCGCTGCTTCGGCACGTATGTGTCGGAAGGCATTGCGATGCTGACGGACGGCATTGAGCCGGCGATCATTGAGAATGTCGGCAAGATGACGGGCATGCCCGTTGCGCCGCTGGCGCTTAACGACGAAGTGGCGCTCGACCTTGCCTACAAAGTGCGCGAGCAGACGAAGAAGGACCTTGGCGACAAATATGTCGAAGGACCTGCTGACAAGCTGCTTGAAAAGATGGTCGTGGAACTTGGCCGCGTCGGCAAGAAGGCGGGCAAGGGCTTCTATGACTATCCGCAAGACGGCAAGAAGCGCCTCTGGCCGGGCCTGAAAGAGCTTGTCGGCTCGAACAAGGGCGGCGAGGACGTGGATGTGGAAGAGCTGAAGAAGCGTTTCCTCTACATTCAGGCGCTGGAAGCGGCCCGCTGCTTTGAAGAGCAGGTGGTGACGGATGTGCGCGATGCGGATGTGGGCGCGATCCTGGGCTGGGGCTTTGCGCCCTGGACCGGCGGCCCGCTCTCGCTCATCGACATGGTGGGCGCCGACACCTTCGTGAAGGAATGCGATGCGCTTGCCCAGAAATATGGCGACCGCTTCAAGCCGAACAATCTTCTGCGCGACATGGCGGCGAAGGGTGACAATTTCTACACCCGCTTTGCCCCGCAGAAGGAAAAAGCGGCTGCTTAAAGGCTAACGCAGGGAAGGGCGTGCGGCGGAACACAACGCCGCAGCTCACATAATGGCGGCAAACGCCGATAGGCGCCCTCGCAAGAGGGGCTAGCCCCGCAGGTTCTGCCTGCGGGGCTTCTTTTTGCATTTTCCGAAAAAAGTGAGGAGGCCGGAACTTCCGGTCTCTGCGGGTGTTTGTGTCTATGACGGCATGATGACGAAAGATCATCATCCTGGAGGCGGCGCCGGTTTGGCGCTGCGCAACCCAATCCTGGGGCTGGAAACAAGGAGAACGTCATGACCAATATTCTGAAATCTCTCCCGGCGCTTGCTTTTGCCACGGCAGCTTTCGTGGGCGGTCCCGCCCTTGCGGCTGGTGATCAGGACAAGGATAAGGACAAAGACAAGTCCGGTTACGAGACCCAGGAAGACAAGAATGACGGCGCGGGCACGCAGCCGGGTTCGGGCAGCAACCCGTCCACCGACCCCTATGATCCGTCCGCCCCGAGCGACGGGACCATGCAGTAAGGGGATTTTTCTTCCCCTGACCGGGAACATGCGCCCGCCCCGCGCGTTTACTGTTCGGTGCGGTACGCACTGGCTCCGGGGCCCTATTGCCCTGCCCTGAGGCAAACGCCCCCCAACGGGTCCCGGAGCGCCCCATTTTTGCAAGCCTCGCGCTGCTTTTCGCGGCGCGGGGCTTTGCTTTTGGGGGCCAACTCCCCGACAATGCGCGCCATCAAAATCGAAACGAATGAGGGGGAAGACCCATGAGCAATGGCAAAAACAGGGTGTGGCGTCTGGCCAAGCGGCCGGAAGGCACGGCAAGCGACAATGACCTTCATCTGGTGGAAGAGGCGATGCCGGAGCCGGGCGAGGGCGAGGCGCTGATCCGCACGGTGTATCTGTCGCTCGATCCGACCAACCGCATCTGGATGAGCGATATGGATCAGTATATGGAGCCGGTGAAGATCGGTGATCCGATGCGCGGGATCATTGCGGGCCAGGTGGTTAAATCAAACACGCCGAAGATGAAGGAAGGCGAACTGGTGATGGGCGTCGGGCACTGGGCCGATTACATACTCACGGACGGGCGCGGGCTTTCCGTGATCGGCAAGCCGGGACAGGTGCCGCTGGCGGAACTTTTCGGGGTGTGCTCGGCGGTCGGGCCGACGGCTTATTTCGGGCTTTTGCATTTGTGTGAGCCGAAGCCGGGCGAAACCGTGGTGGTGACGGCGGCAGCGGGCGCCGTTGGCTCCGTGGTCGGGCAGATCGCCAAGATGAAGGGCTGCCATGCGGTCGGTATTGCCGGTTCGGATGAGAAGTGCCAGTGGATCAAGGATGAGTGCGGCTTCGACGCGGCCATCAATTACAAGACTGAAGATGTGGGCGTGATGCTGGACCGGTATTGCCCGGAGGGCGTCGATATTCTCTTCGAGAATGTGGGTGGCTCGATCATGGATGAAGTGCTGGCGCGGATGAACGACTTCTCGCGCATCGCGCTGTGCGGGCTCATCTCGCAATATAATGCGACGGAGCCGGTGCCGGGGCCTTACAATTTCAAGCAGATCCTGATGCACCGCATCAAGGTGCAGGGCTTCATCACCTCGGACTTCGCGAAGGATTATCCTAAAGCCATGGCCGAGCTGACGCAGTGGATGGGCGAGGGCAAACTCAAATTCCGCCTCGACATCGACGAGGGGCTGGAGAATGCGCTGACCTCACTCAACAAGCTTTATGACGGCTCGAACCAGGGCAAGCTGATGGTGCAGGTGAGTGAGGTGGCGGCGGCCTGATACGGCTGGCGCTGTCCCCCTCACCTCCCATCGCCAATTCGGCGATGGGAGGTGAGGGGGAGCGAGGAACGCAAAGCCTTCCGGCAACAAAAGAGGCGCGGGCCCAAGGGTCCGCGCCTTTCAGTTGGTGAGGGATGCTGACTTACCCGAGGATCGCCGGGTTGCCGCTTTATTGTAAGCGGAGGGCACCCTTTGCGGGCGCCCTCCCTCCGAGGAGTTTTTTAGAACGCGTAGGACAGGCTTGCGTTGATGAAGTCGCGGTCCTGCATCGTGTTCTGGAAGCGGTTGCCGAAGGAGTTCGTGTAGCGCAGTTCGGCGCGCCACACGCTCTGCAGATCGGCGACAACGCCCACCGAGACGGTCTTCTTGTTATCCAGGAAGCCCGGGCCGATGGTGCCGGCCGAGGTGCCGAAATCCTGCGCCCACTGAATGCCCGGCGTGATGGACCACGGCGTGTTGAAGGCATTGTTGTAGGTGAAGTTCAGGATCGTGCGGTAGCCCCAGGACGTGGTGTCCGCTTTCACGAGCGGCTGGGCGGGGTTGAAGACTGCCTGACCTAGCGGGCTGGCCGCATTGTGCATGAAGAAGCGGTTCGGGTGAGAGATTTCCGAGCCGCGGCCGCCGCTCAGGACGGATTCCTCTTCCTCACTGAGGCCTGGGATGTGCTGGAAGCCCACGTTGAAGATGAGAGCTGCCGAGTCTGCGTCCACCATCCGGGGGATGGTTTCCGACGGGTTGAAGGTCGTGATGGTCGAAATCTGACCATTGATGACTTCATCCCGGAAGTAGCCTTTCGGGAAGGCGCCGGGCGTCTGGTCGTATGGAAGGACGGCGACTGGAGCGCCTGCAAAGTTCGTGAACCAATGCGCCCCCAGAAGTTCGCCCGAGGAAATCTGAAGCGGCATGTTCCAGGAATAGAGCAGTTCACCGGAAACAGCGGTGCCCGCAATCGTCGTGGCGAAGCTGCCGCCGATATATTCGATGTCTTCGGGATATGCCGAGCGATATTGCTGGTCGGGTGCTGCGCCGAGCAAGCCCTGCAGTGCAGGCGTCAGGCCGTTGCTGTATTCCAGATAAGGCAGTTTGGAGTGGTAGTTCACATAGTAAAGACCAAGATCCGTGCCGTTGTTGAGCCAGTCGGCATAATGGCCAAGCTTGACACCCCATTGGCCTTGATCGTCGGCTTCGTCGCTTTCCACGCGGCCAATAAGACCCGCATTGTTCGGACCGTCACCCATAGTCGTGTTGATATAGGCGGCGCCGGGGCCGAAAATATCATTGGAGGCGAAGAAGGTGCCGGTCGGATCAAGCTGCGTATGGCGCCAGTTGAAGGCATAGAAGGCTTCAAGGCTCATGCTGTAAGGCAGCAGGATATTGGTATAGACGCTTTCTTCCGGCAGCAGGGCTTCTTTCAGTTCTGCGCCCGGCGTGCGCAGCGCGCCCACATCCACGGCGTTGAACTGGTTGATGCCGCCCTGAATGGCGAGGCTCTCACCCCAGTTGATGACCTGCTTGCCGACGCGCAGGCTGACCGGCGTATTGCCAATGTCGAAATTGCCATAAACGAAAGCGTCGAGCAGGTCGATGCCGCGGCCTGCATTTTCCGCATCATCGCCGCGCAGGCGGTCATTGATGGGGCGGAGCGGGAAACGGCTGGAGCCGCCTTCCTTGCCCGCGCGCTCGGTGATGACATAATCATAGAACGCTTTGACGCGGGTGAAGGCGCCGAAATTCTTGTAGCTGAATTCGATGTCGGACACGATCTTGACAGAAGCGGATGTCAGATCCCACTGGTCGAAGTTGATGTCGCCGTCATCGGTGTTGATGTTGGCGCCCTGACCGATGCCGTCTTCGCAGCCGCCGTTGTCGGTTGCGATATACATGCAGTCCTGGCCGGAGGCGCGCACGCCGGCGCCAATGGATGCGATCGAGTCGATGGCCAGAGTGGAATCGCCGAACTGGAAATCTACGGCCATGGCCGGTAGCGGCGACATAACAGCCGCCAGTGCCGCGCTGCCAAGCAGTGCGGACAGGTGAGAACCTCTCCTCATATCTTCCTCCTCAAGGCAGGCGTCCTTGCTGCGCCTGCAACTTCCAAAAACGGCAGCAGCCCGGGTGGGCTGATGCCCGTAATGGAAAGAGCCGTGCGATGTGCTTGAAGGAGGCCCTTAGCGGGGCGGGCCCTCGTTTTTTGTTTTCGCGCTTATGACCAAGACGCCCTGCGCAAACGCAGTTCCACTGGAACGGGCTTGCGCCTGAAAATCCCTCTTTAAAGCGGAACTCTCCTCCTCCTTACACCGCTCTCCCCAGAGCGATTGCGCCCGTTGCGCGTCCCCCAAATCCGGACGGGCCGCTTGCGCGGGTGCAGCAAAACTATCTCTGAAAGGGTCTGTCCTAAGCAATATCTTTTTATAACAATGTATAATATTGCTTCATCGATATGGCATAAAAGCAACTAGTGTGATGAAGCTGGGATTTTACATCCCAATTGATATTTAACGGGAATTTACCGTCTCAAGGAAACTGTCGCCGCCTCTTATCGCCCGCGGACGTTGCGGCAAGCTGGGCTATTTCGGCTGCAGGTCATGTTTGTGCGGTGCAATAAATGACTGTGCGCGCCGCAGCGTTCCGGGGAGTGCCGGGGGCCGCGGCTAAGTCACAAGCGCGCTTATGCTTCCGGGCCGGTAAGGACGGGGCCGGGTTAGAGGCGGCCGGGTGATTCCGCAAGGCCGGGCATGCTCATGCGGTATTTATGGTGTATACGGATGGTTTTGTGGTGCGTTTTGGAGCGCATCCGCCCTCATGCAGCGGGCACCATTTTGGCGGAATTGGTTCTGCCGGGACTGCCAATTCACCGGAATGTCGCAAAAAAGCAGCCCAAAACGGGGAGAAAGGCGGTCTTTTGCCACGAAAAAGGAATTGCCGGAGGACGTAGGGCATGCTTGAGTATCTTCCCGAAAGGCATTGAGCCGAGGCCCCTTTGACGCCGCCGATTTCTCGACCGCAAGAAGCACGTCTCCTCAACTGGTCTTTCTGCCTGGCCGGGAGGCGATGCCCGTGCAACCCATTGCGGAGTTTAAGAGACTATGGCTACTGGAACCGTCAAGTGGTTCAACCCGACAAAAGGTTACGGCTTCATCGAGCCCGATGAAGGCGGCAAAGACGCATTCGTGCATATCAGTGCGGTCGAAAAGGCGGGCCTCAGCCTGCTCAATGAAGGTCAGCGCGTTTCTTACGAGCTTACCGAAGGCCGTGGCGGCAAGATCGCTGCGGACAATTTGAAACTCGTCGACTGATTTCCATTCCGGAAGGCGGGCGGGTCAGCGGACCTGCCCGCCATCCACCACAAACACTTCGCCCGTGATGAAGCTTGCTCTGGGGCTTGCCAGGAAGCAGGCGGCATTGGCAATTTCTTCCGGTGTGCCGAAGCGGCGCAGCGCGACTTCGCGCTTGATCCAGCGTGTCCAGGCGTCGGGCCGTTCCTTCACACGGGCTTCCCATTCCCCGTTTTCGAAGATGATGTTGCCCGGCGCGATGGCGTTCACCCGGATGCCGTCCCGGCCCACCTGTTTGGCCAGCGTGGCGGCCAACTGGTTGATGGCGGCTTTGGAGGTGGCATAGGGAAGCGGTGTGGTGAGCGCGTTGACGCCCGCGATGGAGGAGATGAAGAGAAGATTGGCGCCCTTGCGCGCTTCCTCCTCCCGCGCCTGGAAAAGCCGCACTGCTTCACGGGCAAGTGCGACGGAGCCTGAGAAATTCTGTTTGAAATCGGCGGCCCAGTCCGCATCGCTGACATCCCAGCCCAGGGGGGAGCGGCCAAGGCCGACATTGGCGATGATTGTGTGGAGCGGGCCGAAGCGGTTTTCCGCCGCTTTCAGGGCCGTGACGATATTGGCGGTGTCGGTCATGTCGCCTGCGATGGTGAGAATGCGGGCGGCATCATGGCCTTTTGCAACAAGGGCTTCTTTTGCTTCATCAAGGCTTACTTCGCCGCGGCCCGTCATGATGACTTTGGCGCCCTCGGCCAGAAAGCCGTCCGACATGCCAAAGCCGATTCCGCGCGAGGCGCCCGCGATGAAAACAGCCTTATCCTGCAATCCGAGATCCATGTCCCCTCTCCCTTTTACATGGCCGACGCGGCGTCAAACAGCCTGCGCTTGAGTGCGCCCCGGAGCGAGCCTACACTTTTACAAAAGAATGTGAACTCTCAGGGAGGAGACAATGAGTGTAGCGGTAGAGCCCCGCGCGGACGGGTTTGAGCAAATCAAATATGAAAAGAAGGGAGCGGTGGCGCTTTTGACGCTGAACCGGCCCGAGCGGCTGAATGCCTGGACGCCGCAAATGATGGAAGAGCTGGCGGCGGCGATCGAGGATGCGAATGAGGATAACGCCATTGGCGCGATCATCATGACCGGCGAGGGCCGCGGCTTTTGCGCGGGCGCGGACATTGAAGGCACGTTCAAGACGCGGCTCGATGGCAAGGACCCGGGCAATGACACGGTGAGCGGGTCCGGCGGCGTGCCGGCGACAGTGGATTGGATCAAGCTCACCCGCACGTCCAAGCCGCTGATCGCTGCGGTGAACGGCCCGGCGGTGGGCATTGGCGTCACCATGATCCTGCCCTTCGATCTTATCGTCGTTTCAGAAGAAGCGAAGATGGGGGTCGTCTTCGTGAAGATGGGCATCGTGCCGGAGCTTGCCTCCAGCCATTTCCTCATTCACCGGGTTGGCTGGGGCAAGGCGAGCGAGATGATGCTGTCGGGCAAAATCTACTCTGCCAAGGAAGCGCATGAGATGAAGCTGGCCGATTATATTGCGCCTGCGGACGGTCTTCTGGACAAGGCGTTCGAGCTTGGCGAGCTGGTGGGCGCAAACCCTTCGCGCCAGGTGCGCTGGACGAAAGAGCTTCTGACGCAAAATGCCAGCGAGACAGACCTCAAGCTCGTGCAGAAGCGCGAGACGGACCGGCTGCATGAATGCTGGGTGACGCCTGAACATAAAGAGGCGGTCGCGGCCTTCATGGAAAAACGCCCGCCAAAGTTCCGCTGAACGATGAGCGCGCTTCTCTATGAGCGGCGGGACGGGACGGCGTGGCTCACGCTGAACCGTCCCGAAAAGCGCAACGCACTGACCCTTGCGATGCAGGAAGCGTTGCATGAGGCGCTGTGGGACGCGGATAACGACAAGGACATTCACTGCATTGTCATTCGCGGCGCGGGGGATGATTTCTGCGCTGGTTATGATCTTGCCGCCGCGCCGCCCCGTGAAGAGGGGCGGCGCCTGCGCGGCGGGGCGAGCATCGATGACGATATCTGGCAGCTTGAGCGCCAGCAGCGGCTGCGCATGGCGATCTTCGATATTCACAAGCCGGTGATTGCGCAGGTGCAGGGACGCTGCCTTGCAGGCGGCACGGACATTGCCTTTCTTTCAGACATGGTGCTTGCGGCGGAGGATGCGTTTTTCGCCTTTCCGCCCGCGCGTGATCTCGGCTCGCTGCCCAACCAGATGTGGGTCTATCATTGCGGGCCGCAATGGGCGAAGCGGCTGCTTTTAACGGGCGACAAGATTTCGGGACGTGACGCGCAGGAGATCGGCCTGGTGATGAAGGCGGTGCCGCGCGAGGCGCTGGCGGATGAGGTGGAAGAGCTTGCGCGGCGTCTTGCGCTGATCGACCCTGATCTGCTCGCCACGCAGAAGCGGATCGTCAATCTGGGGCTTGAACTGATGGGCGCGCGCACGCTGCAGCGGCTCGCCTGCGAAAACGATGCGCGCGGACACCGCGCCGAAGCAGCGGATCAGTTCCGCCACACTGTGCGCGAGAAGGGGTTGAAAGCCGCCTTCCGCGAACGGGACGGCAAATTCGGCGATGACAGGGTGCGCCTGCACAAGTCCGAACGCCGGGATGCAAAAGGTAATTTCACCGACGAATGAGGACCGCTACATGACAGAGACGCGCCGCTTTGAGGTTGACCGGATTCCCTTTCATCTGCACTGGCAGGAGCAATCCCCTTTCAAGGAAACCTATGCAGGCGCGCTCGACACGATTGTGGTGGAAGGGCAGCATCTGAAGCCGCGCGGCACGGACAGCAAAACCGTTCTCATTTTCATGCATCCGACGGGCACGATGAACCTGCTGCCCATGCCAAATGCGCTTGCGGCGGCGGGTATTCCCTGCCTCACCTGTGCGAGCCGGTATCCGCATAATGATACGGCGCTGATCATGGAAAAGGTGCTGCTCGATCTCGGGCAGTATGTGCGTTACGCCAAGGAAAAGCTCGGCTATGAGAAAGTCGTCATGGCGGGCTGGTCGGGCGGCGGCTCGCTTTCCATGTTCTATCAGGCGGAGGCGGAAGACCCGCGCATTACTGAAACACCGGCGGGCGATCCGGTCGATGTGAAAGGGGCGGGGCTTATTCCCGCCGATGCGGTGCTGCAACTGGCAGCCCATGTGAGCCGGGCGATCACGCTGACCGAGTGGCTCGATGCCTCGATCCTCGACGAGTTTGACCCTTCAAGGCGCGATGCGGATCTTGATCTTTACGATCCCGCCAATCCGAACGGTCCGCCTTATTCCTCCGAGTTTGTGGCGCGGTATCGGCGCGCGCAGATTGACCGGTCGGCGAAGATCGATGCCTTTGTCTGGCAGAAGCTGGATGATCTGAAAAAGCAGGGGATGCCGAATGAAGAGTTCGCTTTTGTGGTGCATGGCACGATGGCGGACCCGCGCTGGCTTGACCTTTCCATTGACCCCAATGACCGCAAGGGGCCGAACTGGTGTTTCATGGGCGAGCCGCGCGTGGTGAACATGATGCCGGCGGGCCTCGCGCGTTATTGCTCGCTCCGGGCCTGGCTTTCGCAATGGTCGTTCCGCCATTCGCGCGCGGACGGGCCGAAATGTGCCGGACGGATTTCCGTGCCCGCGCTGGTGGTGGAGAACAGCGCGGACGATGCCTGCACGCCCAGCCACGCCGCGCGGCTGATGGCCGGAATCGGGCATAACGACAAGGAGTTTCATGTGGTAAAAGACGCCACGCATTATTATATCGGCCAGCCGGAGAAGATGGCGGAAGCCGTCAGTATCGTGAAGGGCTGGCTTGAGAAGAAAAACCTGCTGGGATGAAACCCGGTAAAGTGAAGTGAGTGGTTTGGTGGCATATGAAACTCTGGCGGCAGAGCCCGCCCGCAAGATGATGGCGCTGCAGGATGGCGCGGTTTCCTATCTTGAATGGAAGACGGGGGCGGATTTGCCGCCGCTGCATTTTGCCCATGCCAATGGCTTTAACGGGCAGACCTACCGCACACTGCTGGGGCCGCTCGCCTCGCGCTTTCACATCCGCGCCTGGGATGCGCGCGGGCATGGCATGAGCGAGCTGCCGGTGGATATCGACACCCACAAGGACTGGTATGTCTACCGCGATGATCTTATCGCGTTTCTGGAGCGGTTTGCGGAAGAGACGGGGCAGCCCGTGCTGCTGGCCGGCCATTCCATGGGCGGCACCGCGAGCCTGATGGCGGCGGCGGAGCGGCCGGATCTCGTCTCGGGCATCTGCTTTATCGATCCGGTGCTTGTGCCCGCGCGGGTGCGGCGGCTGATGAAAGTGACGCAGGCGCTCGGCCTTTCCATGCGCGGGTTTGCGCTGGCGGAAGGCGCGGCGCGGCGGCGGGCCGTTTGGCCCGGGCGGAGCGAACTTGTGGAAGCCTACCGGGGGCGCGGGGCTTTCCGCACCTGGCCGGAGGCTTTTCTGAAGGATTATGTGGAAGGCGGCACCAAACCGCTCGACACGGGCGAGGTGGCGCTGGCCTGCCAGCCTGCCTGGGAAGCCGCGAATTTCCGCGCGCATGGGCATGATCCCTGGGCGGCGATCGATCTTCTTTCCTGCCCGCTGACGCTGATTTACGCGGGTGAGGGCTCGACCTGCACGCCGCCGGGGCCTGCAAAGCTTGCCGCGCGCGATCCCCGCGCCACCATCACCAAAGTGGGTGAAGCGACGCATTTTCTTCCCATGGAGTTTCCCGAACGGGTGCGGCTGGAGCTGACCTCGCTGCAGGCGCGGCTTGAACGGCGGGCGGCTGCGTCATAAAAGCGCCGGAGTTTCTGTTTCCATGTTAGGCTTTTGCCGCCGCTTAACCGAAGGAGACCGGCCATGAAATCCTTTATTGCCGCGTTTTTCGCGCTCACGCTTGGTTTTGCCGCGCCGCTTCAGGCAGCAGAGAGCGAGCCACGCTATTCCATGCAGGAAACGGAGGATGGGTTCCTGCGGCTAGACCGGGAGACGGGGCAAGTTTCTCATTGCCGCATGAAGTCCGGCTCTTATGTGTGTGAAAGCGTGGCGGACGAACGCAGTTTCTATGAAGAACAGATTGCGGAACTTGAGGCGGAGCTTGACCGGGTGCGCGGCGCGCTTGGCCGGGCGCAGGGTGAGTTGCCGAGCGATGAGGACATCGCCAGCGCCTTTTCCGCGTTTGAAAGTTTCGCCAAGCACTTCTCGCGGGCGATGCGCGTTTTCAAGGATGAGATGAGCCGCACGGGCGAACCGCTGGCGGAAGACGAAAACAGCATCTGAGGCCGGGATGGGGCAGGCGCCTTTGACCTTCAGCGAGAACGATCCCGCGCGGGGCGAAAAGGAATCCCTGCTGCGCGCGCTGGATGATGAGGACTTGCGCGCGCTTTACTGGAAAACGCGGGATGCGGCCCGGAGCGCGAAAGAGCTGCGCGACATGGAAGGGCTTTTCTCCTTTGTGCGCGGCACCAAAACTATTCAGCGTATTGCGGCGGAACGGGGGATGGTGATCCGCGCGAAGAAGTGAGGATGCCGCTCTCCCTCACCGTCATCCCGGCACTTGTTGCCGGGATCCATTGGCCTTGCAGGGTGTTGACCAACCTGCGTTCGTCGCCAAGGCTTCAGCAAGCTGACAAGCGAGTGGGCCCCGGCAACAAGTGCCGGGGCGACATGGAGGACCTTAAACCCCCAGCCCTTCAATCACCAGTTTTTCAAGCTGCGTTTTCATTTCCGGCGGAATGGAGATGGCCTTGCGGGCTTCGAGGTCGAGCGCGATGGCGACGGCTTCTGCCGTGGCTATGGCCTCGCCCGTTTCCGTGTCGAACAGCCAATGGCACCAGGTGTAGGTCTTGTCCGTCACGGTTTTTAGGCCGCTGCGCAGCGTCAGCAAATCCCCTTCCTTCGGCTTGCCGCGATAGACGAAGCGGTATTCAAGCGCAGCGCCGCCGGTTTTTGAGTTGGCGGAGCGGTCATCGCCGCGTGTCTGGGCGAGAAGGTTCGGAATGGAATCGGAGACGACGCCCATGAAATGGCGTTTCGTCATGTAGCCATGCGCATCGCACCAGTCGGGCATGACCTCGCCCATATAGGTGCGGATCATGCCGGATTTTTCCGCCTCCGCGAGTGTCGGCGCATTGCGCGGCGGTGTCATTTCAAGGCCGCGGAAAGCGCCATGAGCGGGGACTTCCGCTTTCACGTCTTCGGCTTTGGCGATTGTCTCTTCCGGGAAGGAGAGAGGCTTGCGCGTTGCGCCTTCCACCAGAACGGCTTCGGCTCGGAAGGTGGCGGCCACGTCATTCGAGACGGTGTTCACCATTTCCTCATAGATCACGAAATGATCGGTGTGGGTTTCCGCCACGCCGCCGCGAATGAAGAAGGGCGCGCCGGGACGCTGCTCGCGCAGGAAGCGGACATGATGGTCGCGCGCGGTGAGCACCCAGCCTTTCTCTTTCAAGAGGCGGGGTCCAAGGCCGATATAATGGCCGAGCGTGGCAAGCCCGGCCTGGGCCTTGTCCAGATAGAACTGCACATTCATGTGCCCCATCTGATCGCTTTCCCAGGTCTGGACAGAGCTTCTGTAGATTTCCTGCATGGACATGACGTTTCCCGTTCTTGTGGTTTCTTGTTTGCTTAGGCGTGGCCGCGTGCGCGGGCGCTTATATCTTCCGGCAGGGCGATGGCGCGGCGGGTGGATTTGTCGAAGAGAAGGCCGATGCCGTCCGCCTGCGCGGCGGGCGCGCCCGTGGCTGCGTTGGAATAGCAATGGCGGTAATGCAGCACTTTCTCGCCTGCAATATGGAGAGCGGTTCTGATTTCGACCAGGTCTTCGTTTTTCAGCGGGGTGAAAAAAGAGAAATTGAGTTCTACCGTTGCGGTGGCAAGGCCGCGTGCCTTCTGCTCCTGCCGCCC